>Ga0307478_10000103_pt1 | contig 96716 bp, 75 predicted proteins | sample atmos_gasesECM4C_2_FD_203713 | JGI IMG/M metagenome (GOLD analysis project Ga0307478, IMG submission 203713) | Hardwood forest soil microbial communities from Morgan-Monroe State Forest, Indiana, United States - atmos_gasesECM4C_05 | ecosystem: Environmental > Terrestrial > Soil > Temperate...
AAGGCATGGACATCTAACCCAGACCGGAAAAAGCTAAGAGAGATTCCTCTCTCCGCGACCCGGCGCACAAACACCGTGCGCAAGAAAACGCCGGGTCGCTACGTTCGGAATGACGTGGTAAGGCTACAGGGACAATCAGGCGATTTCGCCGCGCTTGGCTAGGGCGGTGATGCGGTCGGCGGCGCGGAAGGCCAGTGCTTCGATGGTCATGGTGGGTTGGCCGCGGCCGGAGGTTACCAGGCTGCTGCCGTCGCAAAGGAAGAGATTCTTTACGTCGTGAGTGCGGTGATCGGAATTGATGACGGACGTTTTGGGATCATTGCCCATGCGGCAGGTGCCGAGGAGATGCACGGCGAACTGAGATTCCTGGATGGGCTGAGACCAGCGCTGCTTGGCGTCGGCGGCATCGAGAAGTTCATCGACACGCTTGTTCTGAAAAGCCCAGAGTTTGAGATCGTCAGGATGGTCTTTGTAGGTGAGGCAGAGCGCGGGGAGTCCCCAAGCGTCTTTCAAGTCGGGATCGAGGGAGAAACTGTTGTTTTCGACGGCGAGCGAGGTGCCGTGGCAGAACAGCTCCATGGTGCGATTGAAATTGCGGGCCAGAGTGTCTTTGAAGGCTTTGCCCCAGCCGGGAGTGCCGGGCGGCAGCGCTCCCATGGCAAAGCCGATGGGCGTGAGATCGTAGCGGGCGTCGATACCACCGCCGCCATAGAAGCCAACCTTTTGTGGATCTAGTTCGTAAAAATCGTGAAGCAGGCGGCTGACGGCGAAACCTTTGTAATCGTTAAGCGGGTGCTCGAAGACGGCGTTGGTGACGCCGCCGCTGTTGAGCATGAGGTATTTGCCTACGATGCCGCTGGAATTGGCCAAGCCATCGGGAAATTGTTTGTTGGCGGAGAGGAGAAGAAGGCGAGGCGTTTCGGCGCCGTTGGCGCAAACGACAACGGCCTTGGCTTTTTGTAAATGCGTGTTGCGGTGTTCGTCGAAGTAAACGGCGCCCGTTGCGCGGCCGTTGCTGTCCATTTCGATGCGATGGACGTAGGAATTGGGGCGAATTTCGCAGCGGCCCGTTTTTTCGGCTACGGGGATGGCAGCGGCGAGCGAGCTGGACTTTGCGCCGACTTCGCAACCGAAGCCCAGGCAGAAACCGCAGTTGACGCACGCGCTGCGGCCCGCGCGCGGCTGCGACAGAATTGCCATCGGCGCGGGGAAGGGATGCCAGCCGAGCTTGCGAGCGGCGCGTTCAAAGATTACGCCCGAACCCTTCACGGGCAGCGGCGGCATGGGATAGGGCTTGGAGCGCGGGGGATCGAAAGGGCTGGCGCCAGCGAGGCCGGAGACACCGATTTCCCATTCCACCTTGGTGTAATACGGCTCGAGATCGGTGTAGGTGATTGGCCAATCGCGGAGATCGGCGCCGGGAACGGGACCGATTTTGCTCCGCTCGATGAAATCGATTTCGTGGAAGCGCCAGAAATTGGCGGTGAAGTGCACGCTGGTACCGCCGACGAGGCGTCCGTAGACGAGGGCGCGCTGAGGCTTGGCTTTCTCGTTGGGCGTTTTGCGGAAAGAACTGGGCTGAAGCTTGGGCTTGTTGGTGAGGAGATCCTGGTTGATGACTTTTATTTCGTCGTGAACGAAATCGGCTTCGGTGAGATACGGACCCTGCTCGAGCACGACGACGCGAAAGCCGTTGGTCGAAAGCTCCTTGGCCAGGATGCCGCCCGCGGCTCCAGAGCCGATGACGACGAAATCGACTTCGTCGGAGGTTTTATATTTCGGCGTGTCGATTCTCATGCTTTGGGCTTTTCGGCGTTAGTAGGATTGGGCTGCCAGCCGGCGTAGTCTTTGTCGTAATAGCCGAAGGGCGGCTGAAACATGTGCTGGCGGTCGCGACCGATGACTTTCCAGCCAACACCATCACGATTGCCTCCGGCATCGGGATCGATAAGAAAGCCGATGATGGTGTGAGCGCGAACGGTTTCAAAGAAAGGCTTGGCGGTGCCGCTGGCGCGAGCGCGGAAACGATTTCCGTTGTTGGCTTTGTCATCGAAGGTATGCAAAAGCTGGTCTTGCTGGTCGGGAGTGGCAGCGGAGAATTTTTCGACGGTGGGAAAAAGCTCGCGGACGCGCGCTTGCAGGCCGGGTAGTCCTTCGCGATAGGTCTTCTGGTCGTCGACGGCGAACGTGGTGAGGGCCTTATCGATGAAATAGACGACTCCAGCTTCGCGTGCGCCGGGCGTTTCGTCAGAGGGGATGATACGCGCGGTGATGGCATCGATTTCAACAGCTTGTTCGGGCGAGAAGAATTGGAATTTCGCGGGCGAGGCAGACTTGGCGGCTTGATGCGCGTGCTCGGCGGCGGCAAGGATTGCCGGCCAATGCGCAGAGAGCCATACGGTGCTGACAGCGCCGCCGGCGCGAGTCAAGAAATTGCGACGACTAAGATCGTTGAGCATTGAGAACAAGTGAGCAGTAGGAATTTAGGATGACGTTGGCGTGGCGTCAAGGAGAAACGACGGAATGGATGGATTTGAATTTTTTGTGGGAAGGACCAATTTGGCTCGGCGGTTTGCGGGACCCGGCAACGCTGGTGTACGATTTCGCGGAAGCTGCACAGCTAAGTTGTTGCGGAACTGGCATTCCCGGTGAATGACGCGCGCGCATGGCTACGCTTACTGGAGCGATTGGGACTGGAAGTAAATGGCTGCTGGACAGAATTGTCGGAGCACTGGCGGCTACCGGCGTAAATCCCAATTTTCTAACATTTTTGGGGCTGGTGGTGAATTTCGCGGCGGCGGCTATGTTTGCTATCGGGCGATTTCGCACAGGGGCGCTGATTATTTTGTTCGCGGGATTTTTGGACATGCTGGATGGGCAGGTGGCGCGGCGGCAGAATCGCGTGACAGCGTTCGGAGCGTTTTACGATTCGACGCTGGATCGTTATGCGGACATGGCGCTGTACATGGGCTTGCTGGTGTATTACTCGGTGAGCGGGCGTACGCCGTATGTGGTGCTGGCGGCGGTGGCGACAGCGGGCTCGGTGATGGTGAGTTACGCGCGGGCGCGGGCGGAGTCGCTGATTCCGTTGTGTAAGGTGGGATTCATGGAGCGGCCGGAGCGGCTGGTGCTGTTGATTATCGGGGGATTGTTTAACCGCATGGGGCCGGTGTTGTGGGTGATTGCGGTGGTGTCGACCATCACGGTGATACATCGCATTGTGTTTACGTGGCAGGAGACGCGGGCTGGTCGAGTGCTGCCTGGGATTCGGCTTTCTTTGTGATCTCTAACTCAAACTAATTAACAGTCGAACGAGTTCTCTACGGGAGTGGAGATTATTTCGCGGACGCGGTCGCGTAGGGCGGCGACGTCGTGCTTGGTGAGAGAGGTGGTGTCGATGGTGTCGTGGAGGTAGACGGTGACCGTGGCTGGCCAGAGCATCCAGTGGCCGGTGCGGTGATGCTGGAAGGAGCCGACCAGGCTGACGGGCACGATGGGGACACCGAGTTGTTGCGCGAGGCGAAAGCCGCCGTCCTGAAATTCGTCGACGTGACCGGTGCGAGTGCGCTTGGCTTCCGGAAAAATGATGAGGCTGGTGCCGCGGTTGATGGCGTCCTGGGTGAGGCGCCACATGCGCTTGATGTCGGACGGGCGGCGCACGTCGGGAACGGGAACATTGCCGAAACGCTTCATGAGCCAACCGTAGGCGGGGATTTTGAAGTGGGATTCCAGTTCCCAACCGCGCACGAGTTGCGGGATAGCGCAGTAAAGCATGAAAGGGTCGAAGACGTTTACGTGATTGGACATGAAGAAGGACGTGCGGTTGGGATCGAAACCCGGCGAGCGAATGACTTGCACGCGTGCGCCGGAAAGGAAGGCGATGCGACGGCAGAAGGCGCGCTGCAGCCAGTCGTGCTTGCGCATATCGAGGAAGATGTTGAGGAACACAAGAAAAGGCGCGGCGATGAAGAAATGCATCAGGCTGAGGGTCCAGAGAATGACGCTGCGCAGCGCGAGGTAGACGCGCCTCATATGTAGACGTCCACGGCGGCAGGGAGGATGTCGAGGGAGCGGATTTCGAGATTGGCGATTTCGCCATCGATCATCACGTCGACGGGAGCGGGCAGATTGAATTCGACGCGGCGGATGGCTCGGCGCGAGGCCAGAGGATGCTGGATGTGTGTGCCGTCGTAGAGCTTCGGCAGCATGCGCAGGAGGCCAAGACGGCCGATGGGTCCCCAGCGAACGAATTCGATGAGCGTGTCAGAGGGATCAGCATGCGGCGCGATCAGCATGGTGCCGCCGGTGTATTTGCTATTGTTAAAGCTGAGGAAGAGGCAGCGGCTATTGTCCCAGGTTTTGTCGTCGTCGCAGCGTAGGGCGAAGGCGCGGCGGCGGAGTTGCGCGACGCGAACGAAGACGCCGAGAAGATAACCGAGTGGACCGAGAGGCTTGAAGTGACGGTTGGTTAGGGTTGCAACGTCGGCAGTGAATCCGATACTTAACAGATTGATGGCGTAGATTTCGCCCTTGGAATGGGTGAGGCGTAGAAGATCGACCGGGCGTGTGCGATTTTCTAGCAGTGCTTGCAGCGCGGCTTGGGAACTATTTTGGGCAGCGAAATCACGGAGGAAGGAGTTGCCGGTGCCGACGGGGAGAAAGCCAAGGGCGACCCTGGCACGGGCGTTTACGCCGGTGTGGGTGAAGATGCCGTTCAGTATTTCATGGGCTGTACCGTCGCCACCCACGGCGATGAAGCGGCGGTAATTCTGTTGGTAAGCCTCGCGGGCGAGAGCGGCGGCGTGACCAGGAGCCGTGGAAGCGATAACGTCCACGTGAAGGCCGTGTTCGCGCAGACGTGCGATCGCCGGGCGAGCCAGCTTGGCCGAGCGACCACCGCCCGCAGCGGGGTTGACTATGACGAAGAACGCTTCTCTCACCTATGAGTGGACCTCCCGCCGCTCGCGATTCTGCCTTAAAAGCTAAGAGCCTTTCCTCGGAGTCCGCAGCTTTCTGCCGGCAAGACGTTACGCGGTCCTTCCCGGCGTAGGGGCCAGCGGCTAACGCCGCTGGGACGTCCAAGGGCGCCCCTACAACGACAGAATTGCTGAGGCGCGATCTTTCTGCGCCACGTGTTCTGCCAAGATATTGCGCTTAATCTTGAGCGATGCCGTGCGTGGGAAATCTTCATCGAAGAGGACGATCCCGTGCACGCGCCTGTAGTTTAGCAGGCGACTATTGCGCGTGGAGATATCGCCGCGAAGCTCGTCGCTGAGCGACTGGCCCTGCTCCAGGTGCAGAACCAAGAGCAATTGCTCGCCGACCATGGAGCGCTTTGGCCAAATGTAATTGGCGGCAAAGACGCAGAATTCCTTTACAGGAAGGCCTTCGAAGGCGGCTTCGATGTCTTCGGGGTAGATGTTTTTGCCTTCTTCGGTGACGATCATGTTTTTCTTGCGGCCGAAGAGTTGCAGATGGCCGGCGGAATCGAAGCGGCCGAGGTCACCGGTCATTAACCAGCCGTTGACGATGGTTTCGGCGGTGAGCTCGGGCTCATTGAGGTAGCCGGACATCACGGTCTTGCCGCGGACGGAAACTTCGCCGATGCCATCGGAATCAGGATTGACGATGCGGACTTCCATGCCGGGGAGTGGTTTGCCGACAGTGTCGGCGCGGAACGGCCTTAGGTCGTTGACGGTAATTCCGGTGCACGCCTCGGTGAGGCCGTAAGCATTTGCCACAGGGATGCCAAGGTCGTAAAAGAACTGAAGAACCTGCGGCTCTGTGAAGGCGCCGCCCACGATGATAGCGCGAAGACGGCCACCAAAAGCTTCGTGAACTTGTTTCAATAGCAAGCGGCTCAAGCCAACGTTCGGTCGGTAACGGGTGAGAGCCTTGTTGAGTTTCACCAGGAAACTAAAGAGCTTGCGCCTCCCAGGCGGTAGCGCTTCAAAACGGGTTTGCAAGCCTTTTTGGAGGCTTTTCAGGACCAAAGGAACGAGTGTGACATAGGTGATTTTGTATTTAGGAAAAGCTGCACGAACATATTCGGGTCGAAGGGTGCGAAGGTGAACGACGGTTGCGCCATTCACGAAGGGATAGAAAAAACCCAACATGAAATCAATCGCGTGGTTGGTCGGAAGAATGCTGAGATACGTTGCACCGGGCCAGAGGGGATACAAATCGGGAAACGGTATGCATTGCTCGAGGTAATTTTCGTGCGTCATCATGCAGCCTTTGGGGTGACCGCCGGTGCCGGAAGAATAGACGATGGTGGCGACGTCGCCGCGCTGACGTGAAAGGAAGGCAGGTTCGCTGTCGCTGCGAAATTCCTCCCAGCGCTTTGCACCGAAGAGTTCGACGTTTGGAGGCGCTTCGGTGACGAGGATCGTTTGCAGGTTGGTGGCTGAGGCGTTAGACGACGCTGCGAGCTGCCGCCAGATCGGATATTCCGTGACGAGAACGCTGACGCTGGAATGCTTAATTAGCTGCCACTGCTCATCAGGCGCGAGCTTGTAATCAAGCGGAACCAGCACGCCACCTGAATAGAAAATGGCGTACGCGGAAATCAGCCACTTGGACTGATTGCTCATGATGATGGCTGCGCGATCGCTGGCCTGAAAGCCCGCGTCTTGCAGGGCCTTGGCTAAGGGATGTGCTCTCTCTTTGAAAGCGCGATAGGTCAGTCGATCTTTCTCGCGGTCGCGGTCGGATTCGATCAGGCACACTTCACGCGAAAACTCTTCCAGAGAATCTTTCAGCGCGGCGCCGATCGATTGATATTTCGAGAGATCGAGCATTACAGGCGGGACTGGATGCGGGAGGCGAGGGTGCGAAAGTCGCTTACGCCTTGGACCTCGTAGTCGGGGAGTTCGATGCCGAAGTAATTTTCGAGGCGGCTGAGGAGTTCGAGCGCTTGCAGGCTGTTGATGCCGAGCTTTTTGAAGAAGTCGTCGTCGGGGGCGAGGGAATCGGGCGGCACGTGGAAATGCTTGGAAGCGAGGCTGAGCACTTCCTGAGTGGTTTGGTCGATCGTACGCATAGCTACGTCAATTTAACATCATCGCGAGAGGAATGAAAATTGACGAGGAGGTTCCAAAACGAGACTCGAGTTTTATTACGCGGGCCAAATGTATATGCTTCTGGGGACGAGGATGGGGGCCCTCGATCGACGAGTAGCTTCTTAATACGATGAGTCATCGAAAGCTGACCCTGCTTGCCCTAATGTTGGCCTACCTCACCCACCTGGCACTACAGCTTTTGGGACGTTACTGGCTTACATCTACCAAGGGGCGGCTAAACCGCCACACTGCAAAGTTTGTTACATTAGCTTGATCATGGGATTTAAGAAGATTGAGAAGGACGGGCTGGAGTGCACGACTTCGGTGGCGCGGCCGTTTGGGTGCATGGAGCTTTGGGCTGGGAATGAGCGGGCCCACCGATCGCTGGAATTGGCGGGGCTGGAGAGCGATGTGATTGCGGTGCCAAGCGGGTGCGACGCCGGCGGGGATCTTTCGGCGGTTTTCTCGTGTACCGACAATATCGCGCGGGTGGTGCTTGCCGATTGCGTAGGGCATGGGTACTTGGCGAGCCTGGTGGCGCTGCACATTCACAAGTTGCTGCACAAGTTCCACGACATTAGGGATACCGCGGGATTGTTGGCAGCGCTCAACGATGAGTTCACGCTCGGCGCGGGCAACGATGGCGAGGGATTGCGGCTGACGACGGTGGTTACCGGAACCTACGATGGGACGAGCGGGGAGTTCAATTTTGCGTACGCGGCGCATCCGCGGATGCTGGTGTGGCGGGCGCGGGATCGACATTTCTATGAGTTGGGGGAGGGGCTGGAGAATTTGCCGCTGGGATTCATTACCGGGGAGCAATACTGCGAGCAGAGTATTCGATTGAATGTAGGCGACATGATCCTGGCGTTCTCGGATGGGGCGACGGAGGTGCGTTCGTCGCGGGGCGAGCAGTTGACGCACGGCGGATTTCTTGCGCTGGCGGAGAAGACGCTGCTTGGAATGGCGGAGCCGGTGAGTTTGGGAGAATTTTCGCAAAGATTGCTGGGCGGGGTGCAGGCGCACCGGGGTGACGCGGAGTTGGAGGATGACGTTACGTTGTTGACGCTGCGGCGGGCGATTTAAAGACTAGGGATAACGCAGAGGTGCAGGGAGCGCTGAGACTCGCAGAGAAGACAGCTAGCCTACGTGAACGATCGTGAGGTTGGGCGTTCGCCGGAGAGACCACCAGGATTGAAAACTTACTCCGAATCATTGGGCCGGGGTTGCGGCGGGCGGGTGAGCGGAAAAGTATTGATTTAGGCTGGCGGTGAATTCGCTGGTAGCGCGGTGGACGTTGCGGTTGAGGGCGGAAACAACGGAGGAGACGTCCTTGCCGCTGACCGGTTCGTCATGATTGTAGAGGTGAGTCCAGACGGTGTCGCCGGTTCTTGTATCGCGGAGCTCGAGCTCGAGGGAGAGACGCGCGGACATCGATGGGCCGGTAACTTCCTTGAAATCGTAGAGACGGCCGTGGAGGAGGTAATCTCCGCGGATGCTGCTGCGCTGTGCGTAGACGGCGCGATAGCGCCCGGAGGAACGCAGGGCGCGGAAAAGAACTTCCTGGATCATTTCGGTGGGCGGCTCGGCCCAGCGCTGATATTCGTAGATACCCATATTCTCACCATCGGAGCTGTAGACGATATGGTCTTCGCGATAGAGATGCGAGGACATTAGCGGACCAATGAGAATGGTGACGGGAAAGACTTCACCGGGCGGGTCGTTTGCGTTATCGGTGGGGATGGTGAGTTGGTGGTACTTGGAGGGGCGGGCGGCGCCACAGCCGACCATGAGGAGCGAGAGAGACGCTGCGGCCACACTCAAAAGGACCCGCCACGTCGCGAAGCTGGGGGCAAGCCGTCGGTTGCGGTTACAGTTGCTTGTACATTCCATCCCGGTAAGAGGCCCACTTAAAGATCCGACGATTTGACAGGACAGAATCATTGGATTTCACCGGGTTTGTGTTCGCGAGGATTGGACGAGCGGATGAGAGTATAGGGGCGAGCCTTGATGGTGGCAGTGAATTCGCGGAGATTTTCCGAGACGTGGCGGAAATTATCGAGGAGTTCGTCGATATTCTCAGAGTTGACGTCGAGGGTTTGATTCAGATGGGCAGTCAGATCAGTCATGTTGGCTAGGGTGCGGCGAAGTTCGGCGACTGCCTGGCGAATATCTGCGCGATTTTCACCGATGAGAGAATCGATGTGATCGATGGCCTTGTTGGCTTCGGCGGAAGTTTTCTGGAAATCCTGCAAAAGCGGCTCTAATTTTTCGCTGACGGAATTGATGTGCTGGAGAGTGGCGCGAAGAGCAGGGCGATTTTCCTCGAGCATGCCGCGCGTGTTGGCCAGAGTTGCGGAGAGATTGGCGCGATTCTGGACGCTGAGAAGATCGTTTACACGATCGATGGTGACTTTCAGTTCGGTGGCGCGATCGTTAAGGGTGGCGACTAACTCGGTGGCGCGGGGCCCGAGATCATTAATCTGGGCGGTGATGGCGTTGAAATCGACATAGTTTTCGGCGGTGAGCTGCGAGCCATCGGGAGCGATTGCGGCTTTTGGGGTGCCGGGAAGAACTTCGAGGTGGTTGTCGCCGAGCGGGCTCATGCTCATGATTTTGACGTGGCTATCGGTTTTGACGGGGAGATCGGATTGGACCTTGAAGATAATCTCTATACGCCCGGGGTTTTGCGGATCGATGCGGACGCGATCCACGCGACCGATTTTGGGTCCTCCGGAGTAACGGACGCCGGAACCGGACTCGATGCCACCGGCGAAGTTGACGAAGGAGTGGTACGTGTGAGTGGAGCGGCCGAAGGCGCCGCTGATAGCGAAAACAGTGCCGATCAGAACCGCGGTGGCAACGATAACGAAAAGGCCGACGAGGGCTTGTTCACTTTTAGGATTCATTGGTTCCCTTCCCTGCTCCGGAGATCATCGGGGGCGACGACGATCCTCGGTTAGCATCTGCAAATAATCCAACTCGCGCGAGACCTCAGGCTCTGCGACGCGATCAAGAAACTGACGGACACGCGGTTGCGTGCTGGCGCGCATCTCTTCCGTGGTGCCAATGGCGACGATATTACCCTTGTCGATCAAGACCATGCGGTCAGCGATCAAGTAGGCGCTGGCAAGCTCGTGAGTTACGACGATGATGGTCATGCGAAAGGCTTGTTTGAGCTCGAGAATGAGCTGGTCGATGCCGGCGGCGATAATGGGATCGAGTCCCGCGGAAGGTTCGTCGAAGAAGAGGATTTCGGGATCCATGGCGAGAGCACGGGCGACAGCGGCGCGCTTTTTCATGCCGCCGCTGAGCTGGGAGGGCATGTAGTACTCGAAACCCTCCAGTCCGACCTGCTCGAGCTTGAGACGCAGCATGATTTCTATGGTGGATTCCTCGAGGCGAGTATGTTCGCGTAGTGGAAGCGCAACGTTTTCGCCGACGGTCATGGAGCCGAAGAGAGCGCCGCCTTGAAAGGACATGCCAATCTTCTTGCGGATTTCGTCCATGGCGGAAGGGGAAATTGCGGCAATGTCCTGACCTTTGATCCAAATTTGACCAGAGCTAGGTTTTTCGAGGCCTACAAGGGTGCGCAGCAGGGTACTTTTGCCAGAGCCTGAGCCGCCGAGGATCACTAGTGTTTCACCGCGATTGACGTCGAAGCTGATGCCGTGGAGAATCTCCCGCTCGCCGTAATTCACACGGAGGTCGCGGATAGAAATCGTAGCGGTGGTTTCGAGCGAATCTGTAAGTTCGGCTTCCATCCTGCCTTCCTAGTGCTCGCTTATAAAGAAAAACAAAGCCGTGAAAATCAGGTCAACGATCACAACCATAAAAATAGACATGACCACCGCGCGAGTTGTCGAGCGGCCAACTTGCTCTGCGCCGGCGCCTGTGGAGAGGCCTTCCAAGCAGCCGACCGCGGTGATGGTGATGCCAAACATAACGCTCTTGATGAGCCCGGTGACAATATCACGGAGAAAGAGTGAGTCAATAGAAGCGGAGATATAGCGGATGAAGGTGAAGTCGGCTTGTGCGACGCCGAAAAGCGAGCCGCCGAGAATGCCCATGGTGTTGGCCCAAATGGTAAGGCAGGGCAACATGATGGCCATGGCGATGAACTTAGGGGTGACGAGAAAATGCACCGGGCTGATGGCCATGGTTTCGAGGGCATCAATTTCCTCAGTGACTTTCATGGTGCCGATTTCGGCAGCGAACGCAGAGCCGGAACGGCCGATTACGACAATGGCGGTGATCAAAGGACCGAGTTCGCGGGACATAGAGATGGCGACAGCGGTGGCGACGTAACTAATGGCGCCAAAGCGGCGGAGTTCGTAGGCGGCCTGGAGAGCCAAGATCAGGCCGATAAAAAAAGTAATGAGGGAGAGAATGGGCAGGGCGCGAACGCCAACATCGAGCGCTTGCGAGACGGCGCGCTGAAAACGGACTGGCTTACCTTGAAACGGAGCGACGAACGTGTAGTAGGCCGCTTGGCCGCCGAGAGAGGCGAGAGAACCGACGTAAGCGAGGCCGTTCGTTACGGAACCGCCAACTTGAGAGAGAAGTTGCATGCTCTTCGTTGCGCAAACAAATCGAAAGTCTTCAGCCCCTGAAGGTGCGGGGATGCACCAAAGCGCGCCTGTACAACCCGGCGTTTGTTAAGAAATCAGGAAGACAAAGCCTGATCTTCGTTGTCGTAAACTTCAAAAATCTTCAGCAGCCGCGAGAGTTGCAGCACTTCGCGCGCGGAAGGGCTGAGCCCGAACAGGATGAAGCGCAAATTGAGATCGCGGCTGGCTTTGAGCCCTTCGACCAAGGAGGCGACGCCAGAGCTATCAATGTAGCGGACCTTGCTGAGATTCATGACGACACGAGGAGTACGTTTTTCACGAACCTCGCGCATGAGAGCCTTTCGGACCTCAGGCGAATTAGCGAGGTCGATGTCTCCCGTGACGTCGAAGATGGTGGTGCTATCGGAATGCCGCGCGGAAATCTGCACGGAAGTCCTCCTTTGGCTAATCAAGGTGTACGCGACTGCGTCATAGGCTGGAGATACTTGACCAGCCGAAACTGATTAGTGTTGCCTGAGCGCTGATACTCGACAGTATCCATGCTCTGCCTAATAAAGTGCAGGCCGAGACCGCCGGGCTTGATTTCGTCGAGGCGGCGGCCGCGGAACTTTGCAGGGTCGACGGCAGGACCCTGATCGCAGAGCAAAATCTCGAGACCGTCGGCAACCTGGGAAGGGCGAGGCGGTACGCGGCTACAATACAGTTCGATGGGCTGATCGGTTCGTCCGTTATAACAGTGGCGCATGATATTGGTGAGGGCTTCGTCGACCGCCCGGGTGACCGAGCGGCGATCGGGGGGAGAGAAGCCGAAGACTTCGGTGAGGCGTTCGAGCGCACCACGCACGACGGTCAGCAGCTGTGGATCGCTATGCAATTCCAGCTTTAGCAAAAACCCGTCATTCGACGCGGGGCTTACGCCCGTTGAATCGCGCTGACGCATAAGAAGAAAGGACCGGCGGCTAAGTGGCGCCCGGAGTAGTGGATAGGAGGATAAACGGAAAAAGCGAAAAAGGAAATGGTCATGTGGCCGCGGAGGGGAAGTTACGGAACAGGAATGATAGACTGTCGAGTCATGCGAGTGCTGCTGCTAAATCTGAATTCCGAGACGAATAACCTGGTGAAGAGCGCCCTTGGTGGACAAGGCTATGAGATCACGACGGAGTCTGGGCTGACGGTGGACGAAGTGCTGGCTCTCTTACCCGAGGTGATGATCACAGAAGCGTCGCCGACCGACTTGAGCTGCTGCGGGATGATTGCACAATTGAAGGCACGATCGGACACGCGGTCGTCCGTGAAGATCGTGATGGTGGTGCGGGGCGGGGCGTTGGAGCGGGCGCGGGCGCTTGATTTGGGTGCAGACGATGTAATTACGTTTCCATTTGAGGCCGTTGAATTCGCGGCACGGGTTCGGACGCAGTTTCGGGAACGGCAGCCGGAAGAAGATTTGAAGACCATGCTGAAGTATGCGGTACAGCGCGAGCAGATGGCGGATATCGCGGTGGAATCGCTGAGTGGCGGAGCAGTGAGCAAGCATCGATTCTGGCTGATACCCGCGGTCTTTGTCGTGAGTGCGGCGGCCGTTCTGTCAGCCGCGTTTATTGTGTTTTCGACGGGGAGGAGTAGGAAGGAAACGCTGCAATTGCGAGCTGAGATTGCGCGTTTGAACAGCGGGCTGGGTCTGCACGATCAACTTCTACAACGCACCGAGCAGATGCGGAATACATTGGATGCGAGCGCGAAATCCAATACCGCCGCGCGGGACAATCTGCGCGCTCAATCCGAGGATTTGCGAAAGAAGATGGCGAGTGCAGAGGGCCCGGATGCGCAATCGCTAAAACAACAGCTGGTGGACACGCAAAAACGCCTGAAGCTGCTGGAGAATGAAGGAAAGATCGCAGAGACAATTGTACACAGCTACGGACCTAGTGTTTGCTTGCTGCACGTGGTCGTAGAGTTCCTAGACAAAGAGAGCGGGAAGCCGATCCAGATCGCGCTGGATACGATGGGCCGACCACAGGTGGACGACAAGGGAATGGTGCGGTTGGATGCGGGCGGAGCCGGACCGCATTTGCAGATCGATGTATTCGGAACGGGTTTCTTGGTGCGGCGAGATGGAAGGATTGTGACCAACCATCATGTGGCGGAACCCTGGTGGAGCAATGATGAGCTGAAAGAATTGTTGGATCATGGCGCAGCCGCGTATGTGTTGTCGTATAAAGCGTATTTTCCCGGAAGCGTGGAGGGAATCTCAGCGAAGCTGGAGAAGATTTCCTCCAGCGCGGACGTGGCATTGCTGAAGTTGGAGGCACCGACACCCCCCAACGCGACACTCTTGGAGTTGGATGAACGCATTGAGGCCAGCATATCGGGCGAACCTGTGGTTTTAATCGGATACCCAACAGGAATCGAAGGGATTTTGGCGCGCGCCGGAACGGAGGTAGCGCAAAAAATTGCGGATGGCACGCAGAATGTGAATCAAATCGTTTCGCAACTGGCTGAGCAAAGACTTATACGGCCAACCACGACGCAAGGGCATATTGGAGACGTTTTGCAGGACAAGATCGTTTACGACGCAGCGACAACCTCAGGGGGCTCAGGTGGCCCATTGTTTAATCGAGACGGAAAAGTCATCGGCGTAAATTTCGCGATTTTGAAGGAATTTGGCGGATCCAACCTGGCTGTGCCCGCGAAGTATGCGAAGGAACTGCTAAAGTAGGGTTCAGCCTGGCAACCCACTGAGTCCTTGAAGGGTACCCCTTATGGGCGTAGAATGGAGTTGAAGGCCTAAAACAGCTAGGTAGTTGTTATTGTTGCGCCAACCCACCCCAGCGCAACCTAATATAACCATGGCAAAAGCTGAACAATTCCCAGACGTTGCGGAAGCACGCCCACACGGAAACCGCGCGCACATACGCCGGAAACTGTCGCCGATGGCCTATGTGGAATTGGGGCAGGACAACGGGGGAATTCTCCTGAACCTGAGCGAGGGAGGATTCGCCGTCCAGTCTGCGCTAGCCCTGACCTCGCGCGAATTTTCGGAGCTGAGGTTTCAAGTGCCTGCCTTTCAGGGATGGCTGACGGCGAGCGGTCGCATAGTTTGGATCAGCGATTCAAGAAAAGAAGCGGGGATCCAATTCACAGAACTACCGGGTGAAGCACGAAGAGAGATTCACAAATGGGTCTCGGCGGAGGGTGCTCCTGAGAAGAGCAAAGAGAGAACTCCTGCCGCAGGATCTTCCGTCACAACGACGCGCCGTCCGGACGATGAAACTCGCAGGCAAGTTCCCATCGCGCCCTACCGGGGCGCAGAAATTGCCCGCGAACGGGCGGTGCCTACCAACACACCCGTTCATGGCGAGAGACGGGAAACAGAACCCACGCAGACCTCAGAAAGGCAAACGGTCGCGGTGGCTGAGCCGCCCGCGCAGGAGTTTCACTTTACGGATTACTCGATGTTCGCAGCAGAACCGGAAGGCGAAGCAGCCTGGCAGCACCGGCCGGTGCGCGGAAACTGGCGCCGGGTGGCGCTCGGCCTTTTGGTTGCGGCACTTTTTTTTGCGCTAGGTGCGACGGTCGGAAGAGAAAGCGTCGATCGGTGGATTGTATATCTCGGCGGATGGACGCAGGGCGAGGCCGGAACGGTTCCGGCGCCAAAGGTTACGCCTCCTCCCGCGCCGGATAACAATGGGAAGGCCGCGGAGAGCAGTGTTGAAAATAATCAGCAAACGAAAGGGAGCGACAGCGAGGGCCCCGCAGGAACGGAAAGTGGCGGAAATCTGACGTCTGAACGCGAGCTAAATTCGACGGGGAAATTGGGGAATGAGGATAAGGGCGACATAGACGCGGGAGCATCTAAACCGCCAAAAGGCAGCCTCGCACAGGGCACGGCTCCCTCAGTCAGTGAATCGCGACGCTCTGGGGAAGGTGCACCGACCCGCAACGGTCGCGGAATGGATGGTGAGTCGGGCGGGATGGGAATGGAACACGCAATCCTGGTGAACGCTCCCGAGCCTGGGAGTCGACCTTTTCTCGTGAGCCTGCCGGGAGAAGCCGTAAGTGCGTCCGCGGCAGTCGCTATTAGTGCGCGAAGGACGCTGGAGATACCACCGCGAAGTTCGACTGCGGCTAGTGCTTCGCAGCGGGTTGTTATTGGGAAGCTGCTAGCGCATAGCGAGCCTTTTTATCCAGCGGAAGCCAGGAAACGCGGTATTGAGGGAAGCGTGGAGTTGCGTGCGCGGGTGGGGCGAACTGGAGAGGTGATTGGAGTAACGCCCGTCAGCGGGCCGTGGATGCTGTTCCCAGCGGCAGTAAACGCGGTTCGTGAGTGGCGCTACGAGCCAACGTTTGTAAATGGCGACCCGGCGGAAACGTTGGCCGACGTCACCATCGTTTTTCGCTTGCAATAGCGGACCCGGGAATTGCCCCTATTTTGTTGATGATCAGGCCTTTACCCGATAAGTATTGGTAGAAGACTGGATTGCCTCCGGATCACCCCACCCTTTAACCTGTCATTGTCAGGTGTGTGCGAATTCGCGACCCGCGAGTCACACAACGAAGCCGGGCACGATTAAACGCAACTGAGGTCCACTGTGGACCACGAATCGAGGACGAGGTCTGTGTTTGAAGAAGTCATAGATAGAAGGGTGGCCCGGAACGAATCCCTGGGCGTGCAGCCTCCGGTACAGATTCGTTTGTCGTTGGAAGGTGAAGTAGAAATAGGGCCCCTGCGAGCGGCACTACAGAAGATTGCGGAGCGGTCAGGGAGACCAAGGGAGTCGTTCCAGCACTCGAATGGCGATGGAAATGGGAATGGCACGGCCGCGAGGGCAGTGCGGATACCGTGGCAAGAGCATGATTTACGCGGGCTGCCGAAAGACCAAGCGCGCAAGTGGATAAGCTCGTTTTTGGAAACAGACGGTCTACAAGGAATATCTGGCGAGCGCTTTCCGCAGATGCGCTGGGCTTTGCTTCTAACGGACCAGAAAGAATGCGAATTGATTTGGAGTTTGCATCCGGCGTTATGCGACCGGGTGGACATGCAGCGACATATTGCGGAATTGGAGGCGGCGTGTCGATCCGAGATTCGCATTATCGAGAGGCCAATCGAGCGCCCAGTACGGCCGCAGACGCGAAAGCCAGAAGAAGCAGAGGGGGCCATACGGGCTACGCAGGATGAGAGTGTCCAGGACAACCGCGCGGAAAAAGAATTGATTGCGATTTGGGAAACCGTGCTTAACACGAAGCCAGTCAAGGCGACTGACGACTTCTTTGACCTAGGTGGCCATTCCCTGTTGGCAGCACGGCTGCTTGCGCGGATTGAGGATGCGCTGGGAGTCGAATTGCCACTAGCGTCTTTGCTGGAAGCACCGACAATACGCGGCCAGGCACAGCTGGTGCGAAAATACAGAGGGAAGGTCGAGCTGGAAGATTATGACAAGAAGCCGCACAAAATTGTGCAGCAGCTCCCCTTTTTCTTTCTTGGAGGGGATCCTACCTTCCGCCCGCTCTCCCAGCGCTTGAGTGAGTTGCGGGAATTTCATAGCCTGGGTCTGCGAGCGTCTCTCATAGGGAAGCTGAAAGACCAGGGCTCACTGGAGAGCATAGCCGAACAGTTTGTCCAAAGCATTCGAGAGCGCCGTCCGGAAGGTCCGTATATGCTGGGTGGATGGTGCGCACATGGCTTGCTTGCTTACGAAATAGCGCGCCAGCTGCAAGCGCAAGGACAAAAGGTAGCTCAACTATTGCTTTTGGAAACCGTGAATCCGGTTCGAATGAAACAGTACAGCGGGTGGAAGCGAACGATAGCGCGCACACAGTTGAAATTGCATCTGCTGAAATTTGAGTATGCATACCTGCAACAGTTGAATTCAACGCAAACGAGAAGCTACATAGCCGGGCGAACCGCACAGAAGGTCGCGCGACTGAGACAATCGCTGCGTCGGGTGTTGAAAGCGACCAAATTTTATCCGGAACTAGAGGAGGCATCGGCCGGCAACCCACTGGACACGTTGTATGCGGCGTCCGCAAAATATCACCCAAGACCATACCGCGGACCAGTGGTGTTGATACGAAGCACGAAGCGGACGTTCGGATTCGGGCACGTCCTAGATTTGGGCTGGTCAGAAGTACTTGGCCCGAATCTGGAGATATGCGAGACTCCGGGCAACCACTACACCATCTACATGGAACCGAACGTCAACGCCCTAGCAAACAAGATGGACCTGTGCCTGCGAAAGGCCGAAGCCGCGGCGGTTGCTCCTAGAAACAACCACTGAGTCTCCGTATGGGCAATTCGTTTCCGTTAACAGATGCAGCCACACCTTTGGCGCTTGCCGATAAGGAATTACACGTGTGGCGAGCGCAGCTAGATTTTCCGCCCGCGGTGCTGCAGCAAATGGCCAGCACACTGAGTAGTGATGACACGGGACGCGTCGAACGGTTTTTGATCACCCGAGTTAGGGAACGCTTCATTGCGGCGCGCGGGATCTTGCGACAATTGTTAGGAGTGTACTTAGGGCTCGATCCCGCAAGACTAGAGTTTTGCTACGGGCCTGAAGGGAAACCGTCGCTTTCGACGATCCACAATTCAAGGATCTCGTTCAATGTTTCGCATTCCGGAAACATGGCGTTGTTCGCCGTTTGCAGCGGCGCTGAGCTTGGCGTGGATATTGAAGAGGTAAAATCAGATTTCAAGGGAATACAGATCGCCTCTCATTTTTTTTCTGAGAAGGAAATCGCCGAACTTGCGAAGCTACCGCCGAAACGGGCAAATGAAGCATTTTTTGAATGTTGGACCGCGAAAGAAGCCTATGTAAAGGCACGAGGGCAAGGGCTCAGCATACCTTTGCGGAGCTTCACCATAGGGTTGGGATATCGAGAACAATTCCTGCAGGACGAACGCGGGAGGCGGTGGGGTTGTTATGCGCTAGAAGTAACACCCGGATTTGCGGGAGCGGTGGTAGCGGAGGGCGAAGGCTGGAGATTGAGGCATTATGAATGGTCGACTGGAGTCGAGCTTGAAGCTTCCGTTCCGCTGCCGAAGTAAATGTTTCGACCAAGTGCGGTTCAAACTCAGTCGACGTCATCATGGGTCACAACGAGGCCCAATGTCAGAAGCCACGTTTCATCGTCAGGTACGCAATCAGAGCGAACTCCATTAGTCCGGGGACATTCAGCCGGGCTGGAAAGCTGGTCGCGATAGAGCAGACTGGGAAAGTCGACCCCGGCATGAGAGCCCCAAGTACGCGCGTTGATGCCTAGCAATTTGCACTGACCGTCACGGGGATCAACTTGAATTCCACTTCAACCAAACCGTAATAGTTGATGCTTCGAAGGAAACGGTTGGACAAGGCTTCGAGGGCCGGCAAGTCGATGGTTTCGACAAAGGAGCTGTCAAGCAGAGTTACTGGCGTGCGAGGATGCAAGGGTTGGGATTGCGTGAGGGACGATTTCGGAATCAAAATCGTAGACAACATGGTCGCCTTCCAAACGAGCAAATGCCACGCGGGCGCGATGTGATTCCGGACCCTGGATTTGCCACCTGCCGCCCTCTTTGAGCAGGTGCATCTCGTTTCTGCTTCGCCACCAGTCATTAAGATCGCGAGGCAGGGGGATCCAGACTTTCGACTGCTCGCGAAGTTGCGCCAGCCGAGCCAGTAGGTGGGTGTACACATCGCGGGCTCGCTCTTCGAGAAGATAATCGGGATGCACGATGAAGCTGATCAAACCATTTTGGCGGAGGATCAACTGTATTTGGTGCTCCCAAAGCTCCATGGAGTATTGGCGCAATATATGAAATAGCGTGTAGTCCTGTGTGGCAACGACGGGGATTTCCAGGATCTTGCCAATAAAATAGGGTTTGGTGGTGCAACAGCCGCCCCGCTGTGGGTCGAGATGACCGACATTTGGTACTGACATGTCATAAGAGCAATCGAAGAATTCGTACCAATCGAGATTTCGATAGAGAACGCCAGAACGGTATCCAGAAGAGCGAAATTTCCTGCCGTAATCGTTGATGCGAGCGACGCGGCGAAGGAATTCCTCGCGATTCAGGAAAAGGTCGCCGTCATGGTTGAAATCGTGGACGTTAATTTCAAAGCCGCGATCGCGGAGGGTGCGCAGAAACTCATCAGAGACCTCGTAACGCACTTCTGGAATGAGCTGAAAGGACGCTTTGATGCCGAAAGCATCGTCGAGATCCATGAGGGTGCCACAGAAGTCGCGGCCAGCGACGGTTTCTACATCGTGAGTCATCGTGGCGCAAGTTGAAAAGCCGTCAGGCCAAAACCAGACAAAAGGAATGGGTCGGCCGGAGTTGGCCAGTATAGCGAAGGCCATCATGCGATCGAATAAGCGGTCCACAGTCTGATCGATGGGCCATGCAGGAAAAGGGGCGCGATCCCAGCCGCGAAGTGCCATTCGCTGCAAATGTCTGCGAATTCCGGTGGGGAGGAACGGACGAACAGCGTAATACGTCTTGCGGCCGAACGTCTTGGCGATGGATCTGCGGACCACGGGCATCGCGCCGTCGTAGCGCTCGAACCTTAAATTTTCCACAACTTCATCGAGGTCAAAGGGGAGAATGCAGGAGTTTCTCTCCACGCGGATAGCCGAGAGAGCATCTTCGAGGGGACCTGATGAGTCATGACTAGTTTGGCCGTCGGAGACTCTCCCGTAGCAGGTGAGATCAGGACCTACTTGAAAAAATCCCGGATCTGAAAGGAGCCGTCCTCGCGGGCGGAAATCAATGTAGTCTGCGGGACAACGAAAATACTCAAGGAATTGCTTACTCATAGACGTTGGATTTGGTTTTAGCCGATGTGACGATAAAGAAGCTTTCCGGTTGCGGCTAAGATCGTATCGGGCATGACCGAGAAAACACCCTTGGCGATGCGCGAGCGCCAACCCGAATGCATATGGAAGGGTTGCCGGGCGGGAAGGCGATAATAGGCGAGGGGCATGCTGACGGCGCCCCAATTTTCCTTGAAGGTGATTAAACCATGATTATCGGTTTCCGATCGGCCCAAATCGAATTCCAGCACGCCGATCCTCTTCGCGTCTTGTATTGCTCTCCAAAATAAAAGCGAATTTCCGCCAAGATTATTGAACAGAGAATCCGAACATCCATATTTGTAAACGAGTGTTTTTTTGTGATGCAACGTAATAATACTGGCAATGGCCCGACCGTCTTTTGAAGCGATCCGTATGAGAGCGCGGTCCCCAAGACACGCAACCACGTTGCGAAACCAGGATAGGGGCTGCGGCGGCAGTCCGTGACGTCGGCGAGTAAGCAGCAGTAAGTTATAAAATTTCTTCAGAAACTCGTCGGAACGGCCCTCTTCATAAGTAAGGTTCTCGCGCTGAGCACGTTGAATCTTCCTTTGGATACAGCTCTTGTGGAAATTGCGGAAGAGGTTGTCCAGGCTCGGCCTAAGATCGAGAATCTGAAGTGAATATGCTTCGGTCCTAGTGAGATCGCCAGTTTGCGCAGTAGCATCCGGGCGCAACGGACGAAGCTCAACGTACTTCCATCGCTTAAGATGGCCCGAAGCCCGGAGTGAACGTATCAGTTCGGTGGTCTCGGCCGGATCGGCTAAAGGCTCGCAGTGATCAGAAAATGGAAGAGAGACGAGGCGGCTCCCACTCAACCAACTGTGAACGCGACAAAAAACAATGCCGTTCGAGAGTTCTTTCGCGGGCGGCGTAGTTGTGTAAACCACCGGATCATAGCCATAGGTACGTTTCAGGGCGTCGAGCCAAGGAGAGCTATGGAACACTGAACCATGGGGATGACGGTCGACAAAATCCTGCCAACGCCGGTCCTGCAAAGGATTGAGTTTGTAAACGCTCACCGATTTGAACCGCTATTAGAGTGCTCTAGACGTCCGGCAAAACTTTCCATCTTTTATCATTCATTGGTTAGGCCGCACTGCCTGTCGCTGAATAGCAGCGCGAATTTGCAGAGGACTGGGGTTGAACCGCGGTCTGGGGCTTATCAAGGAATTGACGATGCCAAAGCTCAAGAACCGTCAGGTCAAAGATTTCCTTGGAATAGCCGCCCGAGTCAAAGTCCTGAGAGAGCATACGTTCCACAGCACTCTTTTGAAAATAGCCGCGGGCGGTGGTCCGGGAGTCGAGTAGAAGGTCGCGAACCCAGTCCTTCAAGTCCTGACGAAGCCATCTTTCATAAGGCACCGGGAAGCCAGTCTTCGTGCGTTGGAGAATTTCGCGAGGGACGAGACCGCGGAGGGCCTTCTTGGCGATGTACTTTGTCGTGAACCCGCGAACTTTAAAGTTTTGCGGCAGACAGGCGGCGAATTCCAGGATTTTGTGATCTAGCAAAGGTACGCGTAGTTCGATGGAATTGGCCATAGTCATTTTGTCGGCCTTAATAAGAAGGTCGTCCGGGAGCCAGGTCTTGGTGTCCACGTAGAGCATCTTGCCAAGCGGCCCGGCACGTTGACCGTTGCGGAGGTGTTTGGTGGCAGGCTGTGAAGAGAACCTTTTGTCAACGCGCTGAGCAAAATCATTCGAATAGAATTGCGGCCATTCGCTATTGAAAAAGCGCGAGGGATTTGAGGTCCGGCTATAGTACGAATCCTCCAGGCGCCTATGCAGGAAGTGAATGTACTTGGAAGGCCGACTCGACGATGCGAACGAAGCGAGCAGCGATATACTGGCAGAAAATAGCTGGCGGAACGGCGGAGGCAAGCGCTTCAGGCGCTCAAGCCACAAGAGATTGCGGTAGTTAGTATAGCCGGCAAACGCTTCGTCGCCACCTTCGCCGGAAATCAGCACTTTTACGAATTTCTTGGCAAGTTTCGAGATGTAATATAAGGCAACTGCTGGAGGTTCGCAGACGGGTTCTTCCATATGCCAAATATAGCTTGGAAGGAATTCAGCGAATTGAGTGGCACTGATGGTGGTCTCGTGATGTTCTGAACCATATTGGTTCGCGGCGAGACGCGCATAAGGGCGCTCATCGGTTACTTGTGTGTCCGAGAAGCCGATTGTGTAGCTGCTAAGAGGGTGGGATGTTTTACCGCGGGCTAGTCCGAGCATCGCAGTCGAATCAACGCCGCCACTCAAGAGAAACCCGACCGGAACGTCGCTGATCATATGCAGGGAAACAGATTCGTCGAGGAGATGCAGAAGCCGGGACTCGGCTTGGGGTAGGGTTGAAGGTAAGGGTTCGAAATGCAGGTCCCAATACTGTCGCTTATAGGACCTTCCGGCGCGAAAAGTCAGGGAATGTCCGGGCGCCAGTTTGTAGATGTTCTTGAAGAGTGTTTCTTCACCAGGTAGGTAGTCAAAGGTGAGAAACCTGTCGATCATCGACGGGCGCACTTCCGGCTTTATTTCGGGATCGGCCAGGAGAGCCTTGATCTCCGAAGCAAAAACCAGCGAATCTCGTGTCTGGGAGTAATACAACGGCTTGATTCCGACGCGGTCGCGCGCGAGGAAGAGTGACTGGTTGCGATCATCCCAAATGGCAAAGGCGAACATTCCGCGCAGTTTTTCCACGCAGGCTTCGCCCAATTGTTCATAGAGGTGGACAATTGTTTCGGTGTCGGTTTGGGTCTTGAAGATGTGGCCATGACCAATGAGGTATCGACGAAGTTCCTGGTAATTGTAAATTTCGCCGTTAAAGATGATTTGGACGCTGCCGTCCTCATTCGAAAGCGGCTGGTGGCCCCCGCTAAGGTCAATAATGGAGAGTCGGCGAAATCCCAACCCGACGGGACCGGAAATGTAATAGCCTTCGTCGTCCGGGCCACGATGGCTAATAGCGTCCGCCATGCCCTTGATCTGGGCGGGCGAGACACTCCCTTCACGGTGGAAGAGTAGTTTTCCGCAAATTCCGCACATTAAGGGTCGCCTCAATAACAACTAAGGTCCAAATACAGGTCAGTTCGGAGAAGCCGCCGATGCTAGCAAGGAGGAGCGTCGGTCGGATGATTGCGCTACATCCGCGGCAACAGAGGCCTGGGACTCCTCAGGGCGGACATCGACGCGATCCCCTCGAACACCGAATCCTTGCGCACCGATGTTACAAACGACAATGTTATTGAAACCTTGCTGAGAGAACCAGGACGACACTTCCGCGGGCTCATGACGGTGTTGGTATAGCGGTGAAAAGAAGTCGAAGAGCGCCTGCATTTTTTCCCGCCAAGTCAGTGGAGAAGGACGCTTGCCGAGCATCCTTTCGATGGACTGCTTGATGAAGAAGAATGGAAGGGTGGACAGGTAAAGGTAATACTGGACCTGAATGGGCAGACGTGCGGTGATTCTGGTGCGGATCCAATTGTAGACCGCGAGTTTGCGGTGCTCGGTGGGATAATACTGCTTGCTGATCGGGTGATAGACCCATATGAAACACCGACCATCCTTGGCCAAAACTGGAACGATGGATTTGAAACCAGCATGGGTGTCGGGGCACGCGACCAACACTCCCGCACAATACATGCGGTCAAAGACCTGACGCCGGAAGGGCAAGTTCAAAACGGAGCCTTGCAAATAATAGACGTAGGGATTCGTGTTGGTTTTATAAGCGTTCTCTATGCCGAACGCGAGATCGAGAGCGACGACCTCCATACCGAAACTCTTTGCCATTTCCATGGAGAGAAGGCCACTTCCACAACCCGCATCGAGAATTAGTTTGCCGCGAAGTTCGTCGGGTGCGGCTCCCAGGGCGTCGAGGAAGAGACCCTTTCGATGCTCAATGTCCTGGCCCCAATTGCGCTCGCCGAAACGGAACATCTTCCATTCGTAAGAAAAGGTTTCTTGCGCTTTCTTGAGGTCGGCGGCGAGCGCATCAGGCAAAAAGCGAGGAATGCCTCGAACAATTGGATAATTCTTGCCGCAAATGCACGATATCGTTCCGGTTTCAACCTCGCGTGTGTAGCACTCGTTACAGTCTGCCGCGGTGACGGCGTTTGCAGACCGCTCGCGGAGAGCGCAGGTGTTCGAACATTTGACTTCGCGAAGCGTATCCTTGAAAGGTACCTTCCGTTCCACTGCTCCGGCTACAGTCAGATTGGTCCTACCGCAGCTGCATTGCAACAGATCGATCAATCTGTATTTCATTCGGGAGAGCTCCTTTGCTGGTCTTAAGGTTCTGAATCGAAGAGTTTCGGAGACTAGCGCCAGATGGTTTCTCGGCCCCAAAGCCGGCCAAGTTGTTGACGGCGAAGGAAGCCAATTGTTTGGACGTCATTCACTTGTGGAATTTGCTTAAGGTACCCACTTAGGAAGCCATAAAGCAGGGCAACTGAGCCGATGAAATATGGTCGGCGCGGCAAACGCAGGAAGCATTTGACCAACATGAATAGGGGGTGGTAGCCGCAGACGTAGTTTGCGCGCCCGTTTTTCACCATGCCGGCCCATATTCCGTCGGCCGTACCGGTATAGCGATGGTGCTGAAGGTGGAGGCTGGGAAAACTCCTCGTTCCCCAACCAAGCATGTTTGCTTTTACCTCATCCATAGTGTCCCATCCAGGAGCGGGCCAAAATCCGCCGATCGCCTGCCAACACGCGCGGCGATAGATTTTTGTCGCTCCGCGAACGTGGAACTCAGGATTACACTCGATGCGTTTTGCGCCATTCTCGATATAACAAATGACCCCACCGCCGATGCCAAGGTGGGGGTCGCGCTGAAAATTATTAAGGCATTTCTCGAAGTAATCCGGCTGGAAGGTTAAGTCACCGTCCAGCTTGACGATAAACTGCCAGTTATCGGTACTTAGCGCGCGATAGCCGTCGTTGAACGCTTCGACTACACCCCCTCCGGCTTTGCGGAAGCCTCGATTATCGCGATGCACGGGACGGATCCATGAGTGTTGTGCCGCGTATTCGTCGATGATGCCCGCTGTGTTATCGGTGGACCCGTCGTTGACGATGACCCACTCAACGGGCCGGACCGTTTGGGCAAGCATGCTCTCGATGGTAAAGCGAAGATAGGCCGCCTCATCGCGAACGGGAGAAATGACGACGTAATCTTTGACGAATTGGGTCATGACCGAGAGTCTCTACGAGAGTTAGGATTAAGTTCGAGAGTGAATTGTGAAACTGCTAAGTCTGGAACGGAGTCTCTAGTTGCGAGCGTTTCCTTGCGGGAAGGTCAGCTTCGGGCGAAATCTTGAGAATGACGTAGCGTAAGCCGGCTTTGGAGTACGCAGAGGAGCATGCCCGAAATGCTTCACAGGCACCTTGACGAGGTAGGGCGCTGTTGCCGTCATGATCATGACCAACAAAGCAAACCAAGACACCCGAGTCTGATCAAAGTAACTGATCCCGAAGAACCCTACGACATGGGAAAAGAGAGTGGCGCCGAAAATCCAGAAATACCACTCTTTTTGGCGGTCGCCCTCCACGGCCTTTCTAGCAATGCCGACTCTGGAGAAGCATATGTAGATCAGGGCTAGAAAACAGAGGAAGGTTGCGAGACCGCCGAGTTGGCCTTCCGCAACGTACTGGTTGCAAAGGTCCCACATAGTGCTGCCCCATCGGGCGTTCTCCGTTGTGCCCACAAGCCACCAATCACGGAAATGCTCGATGAAATCGTTGACTAACATGGCGCGGTGATAGCCAGAAGAGCCGCCGACGATGTCTATGCGAGCGATCAAGAACCATACGGGAGCCTTCATTACCAAGTGCAACGAAATCAGGGCAAGGACGAAAGCCCAACGAATTACGCGCATGCGCCTGCGAAGGGGCCAGGCAAAGATAGCAAGTACACCCGCACCGTAGGCCATAACGGAAGTGCTTGAATGAGAGGTAATGACCATTACAGTTGCTGCAATAAATGCGAAAACAGCGAGAACGCGGGACTTGGCCGGTCCCCAAAGCAGCAAGAAGAGTGGAACAAGGGTGGCGGCGAAGGTGCCAGCGAGAAGTTCATGCTCGAAAGGGCCCTCAGCCCGAACTGAGCCGTTACGCACTTCCGGAACAGCGCGAACGCCACCCAAAAGGCCAAAGACATTGAGCTGATGCACTCTCTCAAAGAGCATGCAACCCGAGACGATGATGCAAATGGTGGCGAACACACGGAGAGTGCGGTGGATATCCTCCTCGTCGGAAATCAAGTATCGCAGCACAAAAAAGCCGCCAATGGCGTCCAGCAAAAAACCTGCCTGATAAACGAGTGCGCCGGAATTGAACGAGAAGACCACGGCACCCGCGAGGGCACGGCAGAACGCCCAGACGAGGAATACGATATCCAATAACCCGAGTCGATCGCCGAATATACGTTCAGGCGAAGTAAACCTCGAGGCCAGCATGCGGAGAACCGCCGTGAGAATAATGATTCGGATAACGAAGAAATGGAGCCCGCCGATCAGGATGGACTGGCCCAGCGGAACCAAAAACGCCGTGAGTAGAAAAGGCCAGATAACGTGCTTCCGAGGAAGCACAAAAATCAGGACCATCGCTATCAGCATAGCGACAAGAACGATAGGGTGCAGAACCGTTTCCGAAGCACCGCCGCCGAATCTAAGATTATCTGGTGGCATCTAGTCGCCCTCCACTTGAAGTGGGGTAGTCAAAGAAGGCTCAGTCGCAACCGAAGGAAAGTGCCGCTCGGCAGATTTGCCTTCAACCGTACTTGTGATCAATTCTTCAAGGAGCGTGGCGCTGCGCTCCCAGTTAAAAGTCCTAATGCGTTCGTTCGCAGCCATCGCCAAACGACTGCGGAGATCGTCGTCTCCAAGAAGCAGGCAAAGACTGTTGGCTAGACCTTGAGGGTCGCCCGGAGGGGAGAGTAATCCTGTGACGCCATGCTCTACATATTCGCGATGACCACCTATGTCTGTAGCAACGATGGCGCAGCCGCAGGCAGCCCCCTCCGCAGGAGGAAGCGGAAATCCTTCCGTCAGGCTTGGACTCAAGATAATGCTTGAGGCGTTATAGAAGTCCTCGACGATGCGTTCTTGATCGGGATTTTCGGAGTAAGTCATCCACTCGGGAACCCAGGGCGGGCGGCGGCTATTGCCGAAGAGCACGACCTCCAGATCGGGAAAGTTCATTTTGGCGATTTCAAGAGCCCTCACACCGTCTGTGGAACCTTTAATCGTGACCCATGATATCGGCATTACAACTCTTCGGGGGCGTCCTGCGATCGGGCGCAAAATTCGATAGTGAGAGTGATCAACGGCGTTCGGGATGTAAGTCAGGCTGCTTGCGCCGAGCGAATTGCCCAACTCGAAAAGCCAGCGTGAAACTACGATCTTGTGAGTTCTACTGAGCCAAGTCTGATCGACGGCATCTTTGGGACCCATCCAAGTTTCATAGCCTTGGATCAGGTAAAACTTTTCTCCCTTAACTCGCGAACACTGAAGAACTGACGGAAGGGTCTGCCAAGATGTCGCAAAAACTGCATCGGAGTCGGGAATGTGACGTTCGTCCGAAGTCGGTACAAACAAGAGTCTGACCCTTTTATCGATGCGCTGCCAATTGAAATTTGGAATTGAGAACAGCTCCATCAAACCCAATCTGATTCTCCGGAGGTGCTCGCGAAACGAGCGCCCCGTGGGAGGTAGAAATTTCAGTTGGCGAGGGTGGACAACGGCGACGTGATGCCCGCGTGAAACTAGGCGGTTCGCGTACTCGTAAACGACTCGAAATCCTCCCGAAGGAAACCAGGCGTACCCAGGCAGGAGAAATGTGATGCTCATCGGTGCTCGCCTTGGCGCGGAATCAACCGAGTTGGATACATTCAGAGAACTGAGTCGTTTGCCGTCCAATTGCGATGGCGACATTCCGCGCCGGGTCGGCAAAATGGCGAGAATTCTTGCCCGAATACTGGAAATGATCGCTCTGTCTTCCTCATCAACGGCCACGATCCAGAACGCTATCGCGTATATACAGAAGGACAATACTGTCAGCGCGGCGGCGACCGGCAATTTGACGTGTGACGTATGGATAAGAAAGACCGCAGCCAAGAGGGCCCCGCTGGCAAGGATCGCGCGAAATAAGGGGCCAGAAATCAAATCGCGAAACGAGAAGGCCTTAAGCCGGGAAGCAAAGGTGTACAGGATGAAACAGTCGATCAAGGTTAGAAGCAACTTGGCAAATGCGGCTCCATTGATCCCATAGAGCTTCATGAGCCACCAGGCAAAAGCAGTATAGACAGGAAGGGCAACGAGGTCCTGAATGGCCTTCCAATCGGGTCGGCCTAGCGCTTGTACGGACGTGTAAGGAACGTAGGCCAAGCCATTGAAGACGCAGACCAACGTAATGATTTGCAGAACGCCGGTGCTTTGCGCGGCAAAAGTTGGGCCGAGCCAAAGCAACATGATGTCGTGGGCGAAAAAGAAAAAGATGGCCACCGCAGGAACAAACGCAAGAAGCAAATATTTGATCGTACGGGAAGTGACTTCGGACACCTCGGTGGTCTTCCTGCCTCCGTGATAGCTGAAATAGGGAAAGAGCGAAGGCACGATGGCCATTGGGAAAATCAAGAGCTTAGAAACCAGCTCATAAGGCGCGGAATAGAAACTGAGCGCGCCCACCGAGAGTATCGAGGCGATCATGAAGCGCTCGAGATAGCCGAAGATCGGGTTGGCCACATTGCTGACCATGATCCAGCCACCGAAAATAGCAAGTGGGCGAAGTGAACCCCGGGAAAATCGCAAATGATCGCCAAGACCAGGAATGACACGGAAGCAAAGAAGAAAGTAAGCGATGGTCGAAACAAGACGGATGCCGACCATCAGAGAGACTATGCCGGCAACGTGTATACCGAACGGGATTGCAAGCGCGGCAACGAGGTAAAAAAGAACACTGGAAGGCACTTTCACCAAGTTGACGAGGTCAAATCGTTGAGCGGCCTCCAGAACACCCCGCAGAGCATTGTTGCCGAGCATGATGGGCATTGAGGCGCAGAGAACAAAGAGCGCGATGCGAGCCTGCCCCGCAATCGCCGGCGGCATCTTGAAAACGTGAGTTACGGAAACCGGAACAAAGAACGCCGCGATGGCGCCACCAATGCAGCCCAAGATGACCAGAAGGGAGAGCGACGTCCAAATGAGCTCGGGAACCTTGTGAGCCTCGTCCGAGTCGAGATTTTCTGCGACGAACTTCACCGTAGCGCGACTGAGCCCAAGGTCAAAAATATTAAAATAGCCCAGCAACATCATGGCAATCGACAAGATGCCGTAGCCATCCGTGCCCAAGCCGCGCACGATGTACGGTATGGTGAGCACACCCGCAAGCATGGGCAAAATCTGGCCAGCCAAATTCAAGATGCTGTTCTTCGCGATCAAACGCCTGCCGCGTTGCTTGTGGTCGTCCATTTTAAGTGTTATCTGGATGTGCTTTGGGTGTAACGCGTAATGCGGAGTTCAGAAAGAGCTAGATCAACTCAGAAGAACCTGGATCAATAAAGATGGGAGTGGAAGACAATCCACTCCCGCCCTTCCGTCTTGACTCTTAGTTTGTCGCGTACCGTGCTCTCGCCGAAATGATGTTATCAACGTAGCTACCAGGTTATTGAATCGTCGCCGTAAGACCGCCGGGCGACGAAGGCAAAGCTATCGACCCGAACTTGTATGCCCCGGCGTCCCAGCTGCCGCTAAGCTGACGAAGTGCTCCCACCTTATCCCTGGAGAGAGGCAACAAATTGCCGACGCTCATGTTGGCGAGATTCGCGGCTGCGCTAATAGCCACGGATCCGGACAATAACTGACCCAAACTGCTTGCGTTGATCTTTGAAGCCGGGGCCAGCTTCGCTCCTGAATCGCAGTGACACGCGCTTTGCCAAGACGCCAGGTCATGATAGCTGTGTCCCTGAAAACGAAAGGCGTTCAGCGAACCGGCATCCGCCAGCAGGTCTTCATAGACATTGTTGTTAATCCCTTGGGAAGACAGGTAACCTCCGGCCTGGATGACGATGTCGGAGTTGCCCCCAAGCAGCACATTATTAACTGCCGTGAAATTGTCCTGCGCAGTGATAAATATTCCGGAGCCGTGCGTATGGCCGCCGGCGCGGATGAAATTGTTGAAAGCGGAGTTGCCGGTTGCCGCGCCGCCGGGCAAGACACCCGCGCTCGTTATGCCGCTAAACCAGAGTGCGTTAATGGTTCGATTTGCCGGGACCAGGAACACATTGTTATAGACAGAGACACTCTTCACAGAATCCTGAAGATAAATGTGACCGGTGATGTTCACTCCAGAATCGCCGTCGAAAACATTGTTGTAAATGGAACCGCTAGTGACGATACCGCCGCGCTGGCCCCAGATGTGCACGCCATCGTGATGGTAAGCATTCGTGGGTGAGTCCCAATTCACATAGTCATGGATGTGATTGTCGTGGATGTGGAAGCCAGTCATCATGGCAGATGGACCAATGGCCAGCCCATGGTCGACGTTGTAAATATTGGAATACGATAAGGTGAAATTATCCCCAAAACCCGCAAAGGCCCAGCCAGTATCGTGGCAGGTGACGTGGGTTACCGTGAAATTGTTGGCGTTGAGCCAATAAATGCAATTTACGCTCTGCTGCACCACGGCCAAGTCATTGTACGAAGTCCGTACGTAAATGTCGGCCATAGTCAGATTCTTGACCACGCAGCCATTGCAATTCGCAGCCATGATAGCCCTGCTGGGTTGAGCGTTACCGCGACCGGTGCCATTCGCGGTGTTCTTGATGAGTCCATTCGTGCCGCCGTCGATAACGATGTAACTTCGGCCGTCCTCATAGATCGCGCCGATCGAAGACCAATACGGGGCCGTAAGTACGGCATTAGTCTCAAACTTGATGGTGATGGGACTCGTACTGGTGCCGTTGCCGCCAACTATCAGGAGTCGCTGCCCCGGAGCACCGACGAATGTGCCACAAAGATGGACCGTAGTGCCCGGACCTATCTGAGCCGTTCCGGTTCCCCAGCTGCTAGCGGTATTAAACCACGTATAAGGCTTAGCGGTTGAACATCCAGTACCAGATCCGTTACTAACCTGCGTGGCTGCGATGTAAAAGTCTTTTGCTGCAGCGGGTAGTGCCGTAAACAACAGAGTCAAGAATAGAACCGACCTGCGCATCGTTTATCTGCCCCCTCGATGGAACGCTCTCTAGAGAGGACGAGGATAGATCGGCAATCTGCCAGCAAAGCCGACCCGGGACATGAGAGCGAGAGATTCCGACCTTTTAAGATTGAAAACACAACTTCCGTGCTTTAGAGGTTACAGATGAAGAATGCCCACTTCTACTGTACATAGGAACAATGAGAGGACAGGTACAAGTCCAGGGCGCCGCAAGAACTTGCCGGTCTGCGCTTGGTACTCATAGCAGGTAATTTCATGAATAAACTACAAGTCCTAGTAACGGCGAAATGTCCCTTCGTCAAGCCAATCTAGCGAACACCGAGAACGGAGATTTGCATTCGGCTTTTATCCCTGATTCGTCTTCGAATCTGCCATAGCGCAGGGTTCGAGCGATACCGGGGAAGACTGAGGTACGGGCTCCTTGGCCACGAGAGAATCGACAATAACGAGGTATTGATACTTTTCGACGTCCCAACTGTGGGCCTCGACATATTTCAGTGCATTGGTAACCTGTTCTTGACGGAGCTCCGCATTTCTCCTTAGCAGCACGATCTTGGAGGCTAGTTCTTCATCATCGTCGCTGTCGTAGTATTTCACCAATGTATCCGAATAGTAGTACTGATGGATCCGGGTACGTGAGACAACCAGCGGGACACCGACGGCCATAAATTCAAAAATCTTCATGCTGAGAGCTTCGTTGCCAAACTGCGAACTTGAGCGCTTAGGTTCGACGGCGAGATCCGTGTCTGCCATCACCTGAACAATTTGTTCAGTGGGGAGCAAGCCGTGAAAGGCGACCCGATTGCCGACGCCGAGAGAATCCGCCAAACGAATCAGCGATGCCTTTGCTGGACCCTCGCCATAGATGTGAAACTCGGCGTCCGGCATCTCATCCTTTATCTTAGCGAAAGCCGTGATGGCTACATCGACACCTTGGTGCCAATTCAAAGAGCCCGGGTAAGTGATCAGGAACTTACCATTGCCCCTGCTCCGAATACGGGGATTAAAGAGCTGTCGCGCGGGGTAATTGCGAATTGGGGAACACTTTTTCGCCATTCCGCAGCGCTGGGCGACTCGCTCACACCATAAATGGTTAGCCACGATAGCGTGATTGGCGAAAGCGATTGACCATCGCTCGACGAGGACCAGACAGCGAAACATGAGGGAATCGTGGGCCACGTGGAACTTGCTGGCATAGAATTCTGGCAGAACGTCATGTATGTCGAGGACCACCGGTGTTCCCAGAAGTTTGGGTATGATAGCAGCAAACACCAAGAAGTCCGGAACCGAATGCACATGGATGAGTTGGTATTGTTGTGAAAACTGGCGACGCGCGATGAAAGCGGCTGCCACCAGCAAGAATCGAATTATGCGGAAAAGATAGGTCAAAGGCCCCCGCTCATTGATCTTTCTCGTCTGAATGCGAATAACATTCACCCCATTCAAGACGGAGCGAGCGGGCTGACCCGGCCGGCGTAGGGCAATTACCTCTACGATGTCACCACGCTCGACTAGAGCTGTTGCGTACTGCTTGATTCGTGCGTCCGTTTCGTAAAACGAGTACGCAAGCATGCAGATGCTGAGGGGCTTACGATTCGAGCGTATGGAGTCGGGCATACACGAGAGGACTTGCAGCGCTAGAGTGCGCCTTGTTGAACTTGTTCTACATTGGCAGGTGCGTGCGGCGGAGAGACAAAGGCCTCTACCTCCTGCACCACACGCCGAACCTGGTCTGCGCGAAGCTGGGGATACATCGGCAGCGAGAGGATTTCAGAGGCAACCCGCTCGCAAATCGGAAAGCTCCCTACCGGATACTGAAAATGGCGGTAGGCCTCCTGAAGATGAAGAGGAACCGGATAGTGGATTCCGGTTCCGATTCGGGACTTGGCCAGGTGCTTCTGAAGAGCATCGCGCTGCTGCACGCGAATGACGTATAAGTGATAGACAGAGCGCGCTGAATCAGGACAGAGCGGAGCCACTACACCGTCGATGCCCGCGAAAGCCTGCTCATAACGTTTGGCAACCTCCTGACGCTTTCGATTCCATTCAGTTAAACAGCGAAGTTTGGCGGTGAGAAAACCCGCTTGCAGCGCATCAAGGCGTCCGTTGTAGCCTTCGATTTGGTGATAATACTTCTGTGCCTGCCCGTGATCGCGGAGAATGCGCATGGTCCGAGCAATAGCTTCGTTGTTGGTCGTTGCTGCGCCAGCTTCTCCGCATGCTCCAAGATTCTTTCCCGGATAAAAGCTGAAGGCCGCGGCGTGGCCAATACTTCCCGCCTTTTTCCAAGCATTTGCCACCTTTGAGAAATACTCAGCTCCGTGAGCCTGACAAGCATCTTCGACAACGATTAGATTGAATTTGCGGGCGAGACCAATGATCGGATCCATATCAGCCATTTGGCCGTAGATATGGACGGGCACCACAGCAGTCACCGGCGCTTGCAGCCTCCGATGAATGAGCATCCCGGTTTTTGCATCCCGTGAGCACTGACACTCGAGGTACTCCTCAAGGTTGCGGGGGTCCATGCAATAGGTGCGTTCATCGATGTCGACAAAGTCAGGACGGCCGCCGGCTTGGCTAATCGCCTCGGTTGTGGCTATAAACGTGTGCGGAACCGTGACGACAATGTCTCCGGACTTCACTCCGGCGGCAGTCAACGCGAATCGAACGGCATCTGTCCCACTAGCGACTCCAACACAATGCGCCACGTTGCAAAATCTCGCGAACTCGCGCTCAAATTCCTCTACCTTCGGGCCTCCAACGAAGGCCGCACTACGCAGTGTGTCTCTTAGGGTTGACAGCAGCTCTTCTTCTAGATCCTTGTGAAGCGCTATCAAATCCAAAAACGGAATTTGCTCGGTAGTGGACATTTACGCGATCCTCTGGTCCTCAGTGATGTAACGAAGAACTTTTGCCGGGTTGCCGGCAACAATCGAGTTGGCCGGAACATCCTTGGTAACAACGCTACCCGCGCCAACGATGGCGTTTTCACCGATTACAACATTTGAGAGAATGGTTGATCCAGAACCTATGGAGGCGCCTTTTCTTACGACCGTTCGCTCGACAACCCAGTCCTGTTCAGTTTGGAGCTTTCCGTCCGTGGTTACCGCCCGCGGATAGCTGTCATTGATGAATGTGACGCTATGGCCAATGAAAACGCCGTCCTCGATATCAACGCCTTCACAAATGAAAGTATGACTTGAGACTTTGCAGTTCATTCCAACCCTGGCGTTCTTTTGGATTTCGACAAAAGCACCGACTTTGGTGTTGTCGCCGATTTCGCAGCCGTAGAGATTGATGAATTTAGAGAGTTTGACATTCGCGCCCAAACGCACGTCCTGAGCGATACAAACGTGCTCACCTACCTGGGGGTGAATTCCGTTCGGCGACTTGTGATTACCGTTTTCCATATCGCTCAGACTCTTACGCGAGCGACGTTGGCCCAACTTGGGGGCAAGTTCTTCGGAATTTCGATATCTTCGAAGATGCTGCTTTCTCGCGAGCCATGGTCCTTCACCCACGCGGCCATGCCTTGAATCCCATCTTGTAGAGACTCCTTTGGTCGCATACCGAAAACGGCCTCGGCCCGCGAGTGGTCCGAGAAAGCAATTTTTACCTCATTGCGTGGGTCTAAATGGACGACGTTGCATTCTTTCCTCATTGCGTCCGCAACAATTTGCGCTAGGTGATTTACAGTGTGGGGAACGTCCGCGCCCACATTGAAGACCTGATTGTGCGCAGCGGGAGTGTTGACTGATTCCGCGATCACTGGGGCGACGTCACTGATGTGGGTGAAAGCGCGTTGCTGCTCACCATCACCAAAGATAGTCATCGGTTCACCCTTCATCAGCTGGTTCATGAAAATGCCGACAACGTTGCGATAGCGATCGCCGATGTTTTGGCGCTCGCCGTAGACGTTGTGCGGACGGAAAATCACATAATCGAGGCCAAACATTTCATGTGTTACCTGCAGTTCTCTTTCCACCGCGAGCTTGGCAATGCCGTAGGAGTCCTCCGGCTGAGGGACCATGTCTTCGGTCATTGGTGATTGTCCAGCACCATAAACCGCGATCGAGGAGGTGAAGACAAAGCAGCGCACGTTGTAATTGACCGAGGCGTTGATTAGATTTACCGATCCAATCAAATTATTGTTGTAGTTGAAGCGCTTAATGAAATGACTGAGGCCCTCGGCAGCGTAGGCAGCAAGGTGATAAACGTAGGTGAAATTGTAGCGGTCGAAGAGACGATCAATCAGCTCAGTATCTAAAATTGAGCCCTTCACAAACGTCGCACCGCTCGGAACGTTGTCTTCGAACCCGCCGCTCAGGTCGTCGAGAACGAGGACCTTGTGACCGCTGCGAAGGAGATGGTCAGCAACGTGTGACCCGATAAAACCAGCACCTCCCGTGACCAATGATGTAGACATCCCTGCTATTCCTTTCGTTGTTTCCCTTGGATTTTCACAATGGAAGGCAGAAGCTAGATCGAGACCTGAGGAATCGAAGGTTGGAGGCGAGGCTCTTCTCCGCGTTCGACGAAGTCCACGGGATCGAGCGCTTTATTCCACCGGAGGACTTCGCGATACATCTCCAGGCGGCGGCGAACAACTTCCTGGGGCCTAAGTAGGTTAAGCAGGCCATAGCCGAGCTGACGCACGCGAATCTTGGCAATAGACAGGCGCTTACAACGGCGGGCGGCCCTAACGCCGAAATGTTTGTAGAAATAACGGTACCGGCTGCGGTGCTTTTCGATCTCAAAACGGATAGGAAAGCGACCGACCGACTGACCGCCGAGATGGGTGATTACGGCCGTTGGGGTAAAGAGAATCGAGCGGCCGGAATTCCAAACGCGACGACACAAGTCCACTTCCTCAAAGTGGTAGAAAAATTGTTCGTCAAATCCGCCAATGCTTTTAAGCAGATCTCCGCGAAACATAACGCAACAGCCAGACTGCCAGTCAATTGACCGTTCTGTATCACCATGCCAGTCCCGGTATTCTTCATAAGTGAAAAGAGAGGAGAGTCTGGCCAGACCCAGCGCAGCTACCCAATAACGCCAGATCGTCGGAAAGAGCCGGGCAGAAACCTGATAAGTTCCATCAGGGTTCAGGACCCGGCAACCGAAAGCACCGGCCGAAGGGTGGCGCTCTGCAAAATCTACGAGCCGATCTAGCGCGCCATCGTGAAGAATAGTGTCTGGATTTAAAATGAGAACATACTCACCACGACTGACGCGAATACCGGCATTGTTGCCTCTAGCGAATCCGAGATTTTGCTGATTCTCTATCACGCGCACTTGTGGATAGTGTTTACGAATGAATTCAATGGAATCGTCAACCGAGCCATTATCGGAGATGATGACTTCGAAAGCTGTCGCGTGGGTACCCTGATAAATGGACCGCAGACAGTCTCGGATAACGCGCAGATCGTTCCAACAAATGATGACGACGGAGACTTTCACTGCTTTGATTTCCAGAGGGGTAGATTCATCGGTTTATACCTTTACGACCCTCCCCCTATTCTTCAGAGACTCGTCGGCCGCCTCCAGCATGCGGACAATGCGAAGGCCCGCCTCGCCATCATTAAACGGTCGCTTGTTGTTCCTAATGCAGTCGATGAAATAAGAAGCTTCAACTTTCAAAGCCTCTATTTGTTCGATGTTCGGAGACCACATGTCGCCCGTGCGATAACTGACCAACTGCTGGTAGACGGCCTCGCCACTCATCATTTGCACCCCTCGGTCGTAGACCTTGACCTTTTCATCGGCTTCCAAATCATTCCAGACCAACATTTTCTTCTCACCGCCAAGTAGTGTGGTGCGAACCTTTACCGGCGAAAGCCAATTCACGTTGACGTGCGCGATCAAATTGTTTGGGTAGTAGATGGTAAGGAAGGCGACATCTGCATGGCCGTTCAGATGGTTTGCGCCCGTGGCAACGACCGCCTCCGGTTTGGACATAATAAGGTGATCCATGATCGACAAGTCATGAGGTGCAAGATCCCAGATCACATTGCAGTCGTGCTGAAATAGACCAAGATTGACACGCGTAGAATCGTAATAATAGAGGGCGCCGAGAGTACCGTCGTCGACAAACTGTTTGATTCTCTTCACGGCCCCGGTGAAAAGAAATGTATGGTCGACCATGATTTTCAGGTTCTTGCGCTCGGCTAGCTCAATCAGCTGTTCGGCCTGCGCCGTCGTACAAGTGAATGGCTTCTCGACGAATACGTGTTTTCCGTGCTCGAGGGCGAGTTTTGCGAGTTCGAAGTGCGTCCACACGGGAGTGACGACCGCGACGACGTCCACCTGCGTGCTGGTCAATACTTCCATTTGATCGGAAGTAACCGGCACTTCCGGGTGAGCGTGACGCACTCGCGACAGCGACTTGGGATTTTTGTCGCACACGGCCACGACATCGGTTTTTTCGTGACCCTGAAAATTGCGAACGATGTTGGGTCCCCAGTAGCCATAGCCGATGACACCCACGCGGATTACATCCCTGCCAATGCTTGGGCCTAGGGGAAAATTAACGGAGGATCCAACCGTAAAGCCGGTAGCCATCCACATTCACCTTGAGCTGCGGGGTTCGGATTGCAAATCAAAACTCGGAGCGGGATGGGGCACTCCGGATTAACGCAAAAGCTAGCTGCTGGCGGCTTCGGATCGTTCAGTACGCGCCGTTACCGGAAAATACCGCCTTAGGGGTAAGTAAAAGAATCTTCAAATCTGAGATTGGCGAACACATTCGCGAATAGCGTAAGTCGAGGCGAACCATGTCATCAAAGGTGGTCCTGCTGCGACCGTGAACCTGCCAAAGCCCGGTAATGCCTGGTTTTGCTTCCAACACGCGCCTACGATGCCAGATGTCGTAAACCTCGATTTCATAGCCGATCGGCGGGCGCGGTCCGACCAGCGACATCTGCCCGCGCAATACGTTCCAGAACTGGGGAATTTCGTCCAAACTTGTGCGACGCATGAATTTACCGATCCACGTGATACGCGGATCGTCGGTTATCTTGTATACGATTCGCTGCTGGGCTCCTGCGGCGTTGGCCGCCGCACGCCCAGCTATGAAATTTTTCACATACTCGCGATGGATTTCGGGATCAGTCGTAGCGTACATTGAGCGGAATTTTAGGAAATCAAACGGAACTTGAAATTGGCCAAGCCGCTGCTGGCGGAAAAAAATGGGGCCCTTCGACGTCAGCTTTACCAGCGCTGCTAGGATGACAAATACCGGAGCAAGAAGGATCAATGCGAGGGCGCTGCCGACAATATCGATCAAGCGCTTCAACAATAGAGAGGATCGCTTGTTTTCGTCGAGATCGAAAAGATCAGGATATAGCACAGGATCAAGCGTGGCGCTAAGACCGCCATCCTTCCAGCTCCGCGGATAGGAATAAATTGAGATCTCCAGAGTTTCTGCTTGATTAGCGTTCAGCGCGGATTGAAGGGCAGAGAGCGCCTTGGATTCGATTGTTTTAACCGCCGCATTAAGCTCAGCGTCGCCTAGTTCACTGAAAATTACGCCAAGTGTGTGATTCGATTCGAACCAACCGAGCGTATCGGTCTCGCGAATTAGTGTGCCGAGCGGTCTGACGACGCGCTGCAACGCAAACTGTTCGGCGTTAAATTTTGGAGACTTGTACCGCACTAGCATTAGCAAAAAGCTCTTGCGAGACCGCTCCGACCGTTTCCGCTCTTGGCACAGGATTCGGCGAAACGCGGCTTGCGGCAGAGGATCGACGACACTGCTCGCGACACTGGGCGCCTCGAACCGATCTTCTGCCTTGGCGGCTTTTGACTCCGGACTTATCGTTGCGTCTAGCACTCTGGAAAGGAAGGACATCGTGGACGTCTCGTGATCTGGGCCGGGAAAGTATTTTATGAGCGGGCACTCTGCAGTGCATGCACAACGCTGACCGCGTCTGAATCGATCTCCACTGCGACGGAACGCTGGAGAAGGGTTATCGACAAAACGAGCCTCCGCTTGCCCTTCACGTCCATCAAAATGCCTTCGAGTCCACGCAACGCGCCGGCGTCGATGCGCACCTTGCTCCCCACCTCCAAATACGCACACGGAAAATTGGGGACGCCAGAAGCGACCAATCTCCGAATGGCGGTGATTTCATGTTCGTCGACAGGCACCGGCACGTGGTTGTAACCAACAATTTGCGTGACACCTGGCGTTTTCAGGATTGGCAGACGATCATTAGGATTAAATCGGCAAAACAAGTAACCAGGGAAGAGGGGAGCATCAACTTCCTTGACCCGATCCGACCAATGACGACGACTCTTGTAAAGAGGAAGGAACCACTCATAACCTTTGCCTTGCAGATGATCTGATACTCCAACTTCATGGCGCATTCGAACCTGCAACGCGAACCACGGGTAAAGAACTCCCGTAAAGTTTGCAGATTCCTCCGGACTACTTGGTTTGGAGTCCGAGATGTCTTGAAGGTCCAATCGCGCCAAGCTACCGCCCCAAAAGTCCCAACGGGACCTTTCCCAACTCAACTTTGATTTGCTCCCTAGGGCAGCGGCCGCTAGGGCTAAACGGCTCTACCCAATCTATGTAGCACGACGCACGGTAAGTACCCATACCGTGCTTCCCGTAAGCCTACCAAGGGAACTGCTGTACCGGAGTTCGCCGAAAAAACGCACACGTTCACAGGTCGATTTCGAAAGATCACGGTACGTAAAAAGGGCCAATGATGGCGGGAATTTAGTTGACAATTCCGGCTTTCAATTCTTCGCTGTAATATGAGCCGTAAGACGCGCCTTCATCGGCACAATTTAGCGCTACACCAAGTAGATTCTTTTCACGAAGCTGCTGGCACGATTTCTGGGCGCTATCAAATCCTGTTTGTGCCGCGCGGATCACGGTCAGAACGCCATCACACAATTCCGCCAAGGTCAACGCGTCCGAGACTGGAAGAGTTGGAGGCGAGTCAAGTATCACCCAGTCAAAAACCGGTCCAACTGTGTCCAGGAGAGATTTCAGGCGTCCATTCGCGAGCAATTCGGCGGGATTTTCTGTTTTGTTGCCGCCCGCAATGAAACACAAGTATTCTGGCAAGCCGCGTTGGATGACTGTCACTTCGGTGGCTTCGCCCTTCAAGTATTCCGAGAGCCCAGGGGAACTTGTTGCACCAAAACCGGGGTGAAGATCAGGCCGGCGTAGATCGGCATCGATCAATAGAACTCTGCAATTCTGCTGTCGTGCCAAAGCCTGAGCAAGGTTATTGGCCACAAACGTCTTCCCTTCTCCTGGCAAGGAGCTCGTAACCAAAATGCTTCGTAGCGGTTGTTTATCTCGAATTTGGTAGAGACGCGACCGCAACGTTCGGAATTGCTCTCTTACAGCCTGCGGAACCGAGGGGTCAATGAAAACATTTCGTTGAAGGTTCAGCTGCCACCCAGGATTCGCGCAGTGCGTCCAAATATCGTCGAAACGAAGAAATTCTGCTGCTCTGGTTTGGGTACCGATGTGAACGTGGCTTAGCGGATCCACTCCCTCGGATGGCGGGTTCGTTGGCAACGCTGCCGCGTGCTGTGGCTTCGGCAAGTCGGTGACGTGGCTCTCGACATCCGAAACTATGGGAGGGGGCGAGACCTCTAGTGGCACAGTCCTCAACTGTTCGGCGCGCTTCAAGGCTTCGTGAATCCTGCTCATGGCTTCCTTTCGTGTGCTCCGCTTGTTAGTGAATTGTTGCGACCGATCTGTTCCAAAAGGTGGTTCAAGCTGCGAAGAAGGCCTTCCACGGTTTTGGATTGGTCCTCGCTCCGCGGCAATACGGGCCGGGCCATGGGGTCCAGTTCGTCGAGCTCAAACTCATGAGCGGCCTCATGCACGACTCTTGGTGGGACAGGTTTCACCTGATCGACAAAAGAACTAATTAACGAATTCTCGCAGAGCAGATTTGCCACCCGCGGGATGCCGCGGGAATATTTGTAAACAGCTTCCACAGCCTCCGGCGAAAAGATGGGAGTTCCATTAGCACCACCAATTCGCAGGCGCTCGTTTATGTATCCGGTCATTTCCTCATAGGACAGCGGTTGTGTTCGACAACGCATTGTAATCCGCTGCCGCAACTGCCGGAGCCGCGGGTCGCGGAGCTTTTCCTCCAGCTCTGGCTGACCGGAAAGAACAATCTGCAGGAGCTTTTCGTTCGCTGTTTCGAAATTGGTGAGCAAACGAATCTCCTCCAAAACTTCGAAGGACAGGTTTTGGGCCTCGTCTATTATCAATACTGAGGTCTTACGATCACGATAGCGTTGCAACAACCAGTGGTTAAGACGCATGAGGACATGGCTTTTGTCACGGCTCTCGCAAGGGATGCCGAAGTCCGCCATCATGAAGTCGAAAAGCTGGCTGGTGTCGAGCTGAGAGTTGAAGATGTAAGCGGTTGCAACCCCTTCGAGGTTCAGCCAGTCCAGCAAGCGATTCAGCAGGGTGGTTTTGCCGGTGCCGACTTCACCCGTGAGCAGGATAAAACCCTTGCGATTCTTAATGCCGTAAGCAAGCCCCGCCAAGGCCTCCTGGATTTCCCTGGTCAAGAACAGATACCGGGGATCCGGATTGGCATTGAACGGATTTTCTCGCAATCCAAAAAACGATTTATACATTGGTCAGTCTCAAGCGCTCGCAACCAACCTTGGGCCTTCAGACGAATCCTTCCCAGCACCACGACGCCGGGCACTTTCGACCGAGGGAATGTTCGCAAGCGTAGGGAGTTGGAGGAAGAACTCGACATCTTCCTCCGTGCGCAGAGTCTTGTCGCGCATTTCACGTAAGGCGATGATCCCGACACCGAGTGCAAGTCCGGCAGCGAGCCCGCCTAGCGAAAAGTAAAGAGGGTTGGGGAAAGACGGCCCATCGGGAAGATTCGCGGGATCAAGAATCCGGAACTCCGCGCTTTCGGTCTGATGATTCATGTCGCTCACCATCGCGGATTCGCTGCGCTTCTTTAATAAGTCGTTGTAGAAATCCAGTGCGTTTTGATGATCTCGAGTAAGTATTTTGTACTGCTCTTCCACATTGGGGCTAAGTTGCAAGCGGCTCTGATACAAAGCGATCTGTCTTTGAACGTCACGCTGCTGCGCCGTCTTCTCTTTCATGACGGCGTCGTACTGGTGTACCTGCGCACGCAACTGCTGGATCTCCGGAGTGTCGACGGTTGTGGATCCACCGGCCGGGGCGGCACCCTGGGAAGTGGCCATCTTCTGTTTTAGATCGGCAATGCTTTGTCGCATGCGGATCACGTCTGGGTGGTCCTCAGTATCTTTGGCGAGGAGCGCCGCAAGCTGGCTTTGCATATCGGCCAACTGCTTTTGAGCGGAGGGATTGTCAGCCGACTGCGAAGCTATCTGTTGCGTAAGTACCGATTCTGCAAAAGACTTGTCTTGCTGCGCACGGTTAAGTGCTTGTGTCGCCGCATCGAGCTGCGTATTTAATCCAGCGAGTACATTCAGATTTGCTTGCTGTTCATCCGGAAGAGCCCCTGAATAACGGCCTTTGAACGCCGCGAGCTTGGCATCCTGGTCATCCAATTTTGCCTTCGCGTCCTCAACCTGCTTGGTCAAGAAAACGGTAGTTCCACTCGCTTGCTCATGTTTCACGCGCTGATTCTCTTGCATGAACACAGAAGACACTTCATTGCAAAGTTTCTGAGCGAGCCCTGGATCGCGGTCACTGACCTTAATGATGAATCCCGGGAGTTGCGTGCTATTCGATTCGGCCATGGGCTTAACGGGCGTCACAGCGATTTTCTTGCGCAGACGATCAACCAGGGTTTCCATCGAAGCGTGCTGCGCTCGCTCACTTGGGTAAAGGCCAAACTTACCAATGATCCCTTCCAGCCTGGAACGACTCAGTATCTGTTCCTGCAGCGTTGTCAGCCGCTGCTTCAGATCCCCGGTGCTAATGTCCGTCACATAGCTAGTCGGAACGGCGGGCTGTTCCACCAGGATCACCGTTTGCGACGTGTATTCCTTTGGCAAAATCAAGCACAGCAGATAGCCAAGCGCAGGCCCTAAAATGGCCAAGAGAATGAAGGTCCGTTTGTGACGGCGAAACATAGCCGCGTAGTCTTCCATTGTGAGCTGTCGATGTCCGATCATGTTCTTTTCTCTCCGGTTGCGGTTCAACCAATAGGAACAGGCTTTAGATGCCAAGCAAATCCAAAATTGAATTGATGTCCGACTAGGTCCGCGCCTGTGCAGATCCCTTGCGGACACACGGTGAAGCTGGCCGTTTGGTAGCGGCCCAGATAGCCGAAGAACGCCTCGGCATCACGGCCAATATGACGGCGCATCTCAAAGCCACCATAAACGGAATCGTAGGTTGCATCTGCCGGGGTCAAGAGGACGTTGTTGCTGAAAAGCGGAATCAAGTTTCGATTGTGCGCATAGCTAATTGTCACATCTAACTTCCACGCGCGAGATAGCTGCCTGTCCATCCCCGCGAATATTCGATCGGTGATAGACCCGAGAAAGACGCCGCTGCCGCTGTTCAAAAAGTGATTGTAGCCCGCGCTTACAACAACGCCTCTTCTCATTCGGTAATTAATCAGGCTGTCGACAGCCCAAGAGACACGCGTATCCGAAGGTAGCGTGCCCGGCGAAAGATTTGGGTCATGTATGAAGCTGATCTCCGGACCAGCGCCTATTTGAAAGAGCATCCGCTCCGCAATTTGCCGCTGATAGGCCCCTTCCATTACATTGTCGCGAATGCTTATGGGCTGTGCGTCGTACCACAGATCATTGAACCTATAGACAAAGGCAAAGGTGTCGCGACGGGAACGCTCATAACCGAAACCAGTTTGAAATCCCGCCGCCGAACTGTTAATGAAGTTCGAGTTATAGAAATGCAAAACGTCGTAATTCCCCACGATCGTGAAAAACGTGCGGCGGCTGAGGTGGTTATTCACCTGGGCTACCAGCGCATCGCTTAAGCGGGGCCCGAAAACGGTGAAAATTCCCTGCCCTGGCAGAAATGAATTCCGGAGCACTACCGGTCCCGTATTCGAAAGTCCCGCCACCGAGTTCAGCCCCGCAATATCGAAGGGAGTTGCGCCCCCTAAGAACGCCGATTGGGAGCTGTACAGGAACTTATCGAGAATGAATCCGTCCCAACGACCGCGCGACCACAGCTCCGAGGCGGCTGCTTCTTGCGTCGTGGAGTTTAAGGCTCCCCCGCCACTAGAGAAAGAACGCCCTGCAAGGTAGCCGAAATCCAACTGGGAAGCCCGCCCAAGTTTCTGCACCGCGAGCGCACCCATCAATGTGTTGATCGATGCGAAACGATAGCCGGCGGAAGAGGAAGTATTATTTGCATTGGAATCTAGTTGTCCGAAGAAAAAGACGCTCGGAATGATGTAGCTGCGCGAAGCGACCAGGCCAATAATCGGCTGCGAAGCACCCGTAATCGGAGCATTAGTAGAAGTGCCTGCCACAACTGGCGGCGTCGGCAATTGGTCTTGATTGGCGTCCGTGTCGTCGGGAGATTTTGCGGGCTGCTGGGGCTGCGTAGGCTGCGTTGGGTCTTGTCCAGAACTTTGGCTTTGCGAGGCCGGGGTCTGGGCATAAATTCCTGAGACTCCGACGAGTCCCAACACAAGTGCCAGCGAGTATGCGCACAGCTTGGACATCCGCATCATCACGGCACAACGATCGTGTCGCCGGCCTTGACCGGCAAATTTTCTTCGGCTTTACGTCCGTCCAATACTTCCTTGTAGCTGAAGGGGTATTTGGTCTGAATATGATTTTCATCCCGCATCAGAAAAATTTTCTTGCTGTTGGCAAATTGCGTGAGTCCGCCGGCACTCGAAATTGCCTGTAGGATCGTCATCCCTGGTAGCACGGGATAGGCACCGGGACGGGTAACTTCGCCCGTGACGTAAACGCGTTGACTGTTGATTTGCGTCAGGATCACTGTGACTTGCGGTGCGGTTAGAAATTTCTTGAGCTTCTCGCTTACGTTCTGCGCCAACTGCCCGGGCGTCAGACCCGCCGCTTGAACATCCCCGAGGAGCGGCATCGAGATCTTGCCATCCGGACGCACTTGCAAAGAGCGAGTAAGCTCCTGCTCTTTCCACACGCTTACATCGAGAACATCATCCGCTCCGATGACATAGTCCTTACCGCCCTTCGCAGGTGGGTTAACCCCCTCAGGTCGGTCGGCCGGCTGCCTGGTCGACGCGGTTTGTGTGATTTGCGCGGCTTGCTGGGGATTTTGTCCTTGGGGACAAACAGGCGCACTCATCGCCGCCATGACCGCGATCGCCGACAGAATTGAAAAACTTCGTTCTGTTTTCACACTTAACTCCTTAAACCCTGATCCGCAGAGAAAATGCAATTAAACGACCTGACCAACATTGACGTTGTACTCGCGTTTGACATTTGAGACAGAGACGAGACTTTAGCAGCACCTGAAATTTTCACGACTGCGCCCGGCGACTACCCACCTTGGTCAGGACACTGAAAGCGTCGAAACTGAAGCCCGTACCGATCCTAGGTTCCTGAGTGCAACCGTTCAGGACGCTTCCGGAAACAAACTGGCTCGCTCACAATCCCACTCTTATCGCCCGATCCTCCCTGAATGTCGATAAGGCCCTCCTTGTACGGTACTCCGGATTTTCCTGTACCCCCTCACGTCATAAGTCACAGCATGCAAGGGACTTCCCCGGCTGTTGATGTATACGCAGAAATCTGTATGGATATACGGTCTGTTACTTATCGACTTCTAGAGCCAATCCGATACCTTTGGTAAGCGCATCTTCGTCTCGTCTCCGGCGGTTAGGCGTTAAATGTTGAAGGAAACGATGCTGGGGAGTGACTCTCTGATAGGTCAGACCGCTGACACAGGATGTGCGACCCCAAACTAGAAGAGCTGCACCACGTAGCGCGGTAGTACCGAATGATCCCTGGTTCCTATTACCTAAAGCAGAATGTTGTCGCCGAACCTCTCGTCGATGGCTGGTATGCCTGGGCCCATTTGATTCCCCCAGCCACTTTGTCTAGAAATGTTACTCAACGTCACCTGAAGATCATGGATTCGTACATCGAGTCTCCGGAAACCCATGAAGCCGCAGTGAAAGATCCGAAGCTCCTGGGTGGTCCATTCATGGATCTTAAACGTAGGCAAGTGGAACAGGTCGCGAAGCTTCGGGAGCGCACTCTGCGTGATCGGAGGCATTTAGTTGCCCTTTCACGCGCCATTGAAGAATTGGACGCACTTCTGAGGAAGAAAGCAACGGGCTTCAGTCTAGAACCGCTGTACGCAGAGGTGCCCAACGAGCTGCGCGGATATGTTGAACTCGTTTATGACCTCAACAATCAGCCGTCCTTTCGACTGATCGAGCCGCTTCTGTATAAGAGCCCGTACTACAACTGTTCGCTTCAGACCATCGCGCTTTCCGAGATTACCGGCGATGAAAGACCTTTTGTCCTCAGCACACCGCGTCTGGATGACGGCGATACGTTGCAAATGCAGATCCCCTTTGCAAGCGAGCGTCTTGACTCTCTGTTTCGAATGAAGTACACGCCTTCGTCGGAGGAAGAAATAAGCGAAACGCTGGGACTGCAAAATCAGGATCGCTCTCGGTTCCGCTCGTTTCTCACCACGGAGCGTCCGCTGCCGTATGCTAGATACGATGGGGATGGCGCCCGCTGGCGCTATTTTGGCCATGCTTGCATCCTGCTCGAAACGCAGGACGTTAGTGTGCTCCTTGATCCCGTTCTCAGCTATACCTACGAGAGCGATATTTCCCGCTACACCTACGACGACCTTCCCGACGTCATTGACTACGTCCTGATAACCCACAATCACCAGGATCACATCCTTTTCGAAACGCTCCTGCAGCTTCGCCACCGAATCCGGCACATCCTGGTTCCGCGAAGCGGGGCGGGCGCACTGCAAGATCCATCCCTCAAGCTCCTCTTGCAACAGTGCGGTTTCCGAAATGTGGTTGAGATCTCCGAGATGGAGCAGGTCCCGTTCGAACAAGGCTCAATTACGGCGCTTCCGTTTATGGGTGAGCACGGTGACCTGAACGTACTAACAAAATCCGCTTACCTGCTCAGAATGGGCAAACACAAACTGCTGTTCGCTGCCGACTCCTGCAACATTTCACCCGAAGTCTACCGACATGTACATCGCGAGGTGGGGGACGTGGACGCGTTGTTTGTGGGCATGGAGTGCGATGGCGCACCCGTGTCTTGGATTTACGGGCCATTGCTCACACAAAAGCTGGAGCGGCCAAAGGATCATTCGCGCCGCTTGGCTGGCTCCAATTACGAGCGAGCGCTGGGTATCGTCGAACAGTTTCGCTGCAAAGAAGTCTACGTCTATGCCATGGGACAAGAGCCCTGGTTGAATTACATTATGAGCATCAAATATACGAAAGAATCCAATCCAATCATCCATTCGAATCGCCTATTGGAAACCTGCCAGGCCCGGGGCATTACAGCTGAACGGCTCTTTGGTGAAAAAGAAATTCTCCTAGACTGAGTCTCCAAATGGCGCCAATCACCTCCAGCTACGGGACTACTCAGTCATCCTCCGCTACCCATCAGAGGTTTCTGCCTGAGCCGCTGCGATCCTGGAGCGGAACTTCCAGCGATTATCCACGCACGGGCACTGTAGTCGCACTATTTGAACGCATCGCGAAGGAAAATCCCGACAGCGTAGCTCTAGTCCAAGGAGATATCGAGGTCACTTACGGAGACTTGAATAGGCGCGCGAATCGATTGGCTAATCGACTGTGCCTCGCCGGCGTGACACTCGAAACCCTGGTTCCATGCTGCTTCGAGCGTTCCATCGAAATGATTGTGGCATTCCTTGCGGTCTTAAAATCGGGCGCCGCCTATGTGCCCGTCGATCCAAAGTACCCGCAGGCACGCAAGCTCTTGATATTAGACGATACGGCCCAGAGCGTGCTTCTCACGCGCAGGTCGCTAGTCTCTTCTCTTCAACCCGGCGAGTCTACTCAGATTGTGATTCTAGATGATGAATCGGACGCCCTCTCCTCTTCTGCCAGTGAAGAAAATCCCCCTCAGGTCACTCGGCCGACGAATCTCGCGTATGTGATGTACACCTCTGGTTCGACGGGTCGGCCGAAAGGAGTGATGATTGAGCATCGCGGGATCGTCCGGCTTGTTCGAGACACGAACTACTGCCACTTCGGATCGGACGAAACGTTTCTCCAGTTCGCCCCGCCCTCCTTCGACGCATCTACTCTCGAAATCTGGGGCGCCTTGCTAAACGGGGGACGCCTGGTCCTCATGCCACCGGAGACTTCGGCGCTCGAAGACCTTGTTCACGCTGTGCGGCAATATCGCGTAACGACACTTTGGCTGACTGCCGGCCTTTTCCATCTGCTCGTCGAGGAGCACCCCGGAGCCCTTAAGTCCTTACGTCAGCTGCTGGCTGGTGGCGACGTCCTATCATCTCGCCATGCACGGATTTTTCTTGAACACGCGCCAGAGACTACTCTCATCAACGGATATGGCCCGACGGAAAATACTACGTTCACCTGCTGCCACAGCATTCGCGCCGGGGAGAATATTCCAGAGCCGATCCCTATCGGGAAACCTATAGCAAACACTCGAATTTACATTCTCGACCCTGACATGAACCCGGTCCCAGTAGGTGAAATAGGCGAGTTGCACGCCGGAGGCGATGGAGTCGCGCGCGGGTACCTCAACGCACCTGAAGCGACATCCAGCAAATTCGTAACTGATCCCTTCGCTGGTCAACCAAACCAGCGCATGTATCGAACCGGAGATATGGCGCGCTGGCGGAGCGACGGCTCCATCGAATTCGTAGGCCGCGTGGACAACCAAGTGAAGGTTCTCGGGTATCGGATCGAACCAACTGAAATTGAAAGTGTCATTCAGCGACACGGACAGGTGAAACGAGCCTGCGTTGTTGCGCAAACCGAAAACGGTTCTAAGCGCCTCGCCGCCTTTTTTGTTCCGTCCAATTCCGCGCTTACGCCCGACGAATTGCGCGAGTTCGTTGCATCCGAGTTGCCGCAACACATGGTACCGGCGTTCTTTGTAGCGCTTTCCTCCCTTCCCCTTTCTCAGAACGGAAAGGTCGATCGCGCCGCGCTTGCCCGTCTTGACGTCGTGTCCAGAACTGAGCCTGCTGCCCAGAGCATTCCGGAAAGTGATCTGGAACAGACGATCACACAACTCTGGCAACGCATTCTAAAGGTCCCGAAGCTAGGTCCGGAGGAGAACTTTTTTGACCTCGGGGGCGACTCCTTGCTGCTTGTGGCCGTGCACTCTAATTTGCAAAAAATCCTGCAAACCCAAGTTCCCCTTACCGATTTATTTGAGTTCTCCACCGTACGAAAGCTTGCCCGGCACCTAGGACAGCCTGAATCGACGCCCGGCAACGCCTCGGATGCATCCGATGCGAAGGAGCTTGGGCACCGCCAACGCAAGGCCTTTGCACGTTTTCGCAGCCAACGCCGGGGCGGTGAGACATGACGCCCATCGAGCCACTTGCCCCGCTCGAAGGAGTCGCCATCATCGGCATGGCCGGAAGATTTCCCGGCGCGGAGAGCGTTGCCGAGTTCTGGCGCAATCAGCTCAATGGCGTCGAATCCATATCGCATTTTCAAGTTGAAGAACTGGAAGTTCCTCGTGCTCGCGAGCTTTCGGAACGACCTACCTATGTGCGAGCGCGCTCCATCCTCCGGGACGTGGACCTGTTTGATGCCGAATTCTTTGGTATCTATCCTCGCGAAGCAGAACTGATGGATCCGCAGCACCGCATCTTCCTGGAGACTTGTTGGCAGGCTCTCGAAGATGGGGCTTATGATCCCTTCACTTATCCAGGCTCCATCGGAGTGCACGCGGGGTGCAGTTTGTCCACGTACTTCCTGTCACGACTCTGCACCAACCCCGAATTCATTCAGAACTTCACGGGTGGCTATCAAGTTGGCAATTATTTGGAAATGCTTGGCAATAGTCTGGATTTTCTGTCCACGCGCGTTTCCTACAAATTGAACCTGCGCGGCCCGAGTTTCACATTGCAGGCTGGCTGCTCCACTTCTTTGGTTGCCGTGTGTCAAGCCGTGCAGTCGTTGTTGACGTATCAAAGCGATATGGCCCTCGCGGGCGGCGTTTCCATTACGGTGCCGCAAAAACGCGGCACCGAATATCAGGACGGGGGAATGACCTCCCCGGACGGCCATTGCCGCACCTTCGACGCTGGCGCGCAAGGGACGGTTTTCGGCAGCGGCGTTGGCGTTGTTCTGCTGAAACGGGTTGAAGATGCTGTTCGCGACGGCGACCAGATCTACGCGGTGATTCGCGGTTGCGCCCTCAATAACGACGGCTCGTCAAAGGTAGGTTTCACGGCCCCCAGCATTGAAGGGCAATCGCGCGTAATCGCCATGGCCCAGGAAACGGCAGGAGTCAATCCCGAGAGCATTGGCTATATCGAAGCCCATGGAACAGGGACGCCCCTCGGTGACCCTATCGAATTGGCGGCCCTCACCCAGGCGTTCCGTGCGCAAACTGCCTCCAAACAATTCTGCGCGATTGGAACCGCCAAAACCAACGTCGGCCACCTAGATGTGGCCGCCGGTGTGACTGGTCTCATCAACGCAACAAATATCCTGCGCCATGGCATTTTGCCGCCGACATTGCATTTTCAATCGCCAAACCCAAAATTCGATCTTGCGAATAGTCCGTTTTATGTCAATACACGACTAAAGGAATGGAAGTCAATTCATCCCAAGCGAGCGGGCGTCAGCGCTTTTGGCGTCGGAGGCACCAACGCGCACGTAATTCTCGAAGAGCCGCCTCCGCAGACTTCCAGCGATTCCGCGCGTCCTGCCCAATTGTTGGTTATGTCCGCGCGCTCGGAAGAAGTGCTTGAGAAGGCGACCGACAATTTAGTCGAGCGCTTGAGATCCCAGCAGGACATGCATTTGGCTGACGCTGCGTGGACGTTACAGGTTGGTCGTCGCAGATTTCCATATCGTCGCGCTGTGGTTGCTCGCGATATGGCTGAGGCGATCAAAGCCTTATCGGAGCGCGATCATAAGCGCGTGCAGACTCGATTCACTAAGGATGACGTCGCCGGCGCTCATTTCCTGTTTCCCGGTCAAGGCTCCCAACACCCAGACATGGGCCGCCAAGTCTATGAATCCGAGCCCGTCTTCCGTCACTGGGTCAATCGTTGCTGCGAAATACTCTTGCCCCATATGGGTGAGGATCTTCGCGCCCTGCTCTATCCTTCTCAAGATGCGGCGGTTTCGGAAAAGCGCCGCGTTACGAACACAGTCATAGCTCAACCCGCTATTTTCACCATCGAATACGCGCTCGCCCAGCTTTGGATGAGTTGGGGAATTCAACCGCGGGGAATGCTGGGTCACAGTGTTGGCGAATTCGTCGCTGCCTGCCTGGCTGGTGTCTTCTCCCTTGAAGAAGGTCTTGCCTTAATTGCTGCTCGTGGCCGCATGATGCAAGTCATAGCCCCAGGTGGAATGCTCTCGGTGCGCCTGTCGGAGTCAGAGATCCGCGCTCGGCTGAACGGACACGATCTTGCGGTCGCCGCGATAAATGCGCCGGCGCTCTGTGTCGTTGCAGGTCCCTTTGCTGCCTTAGATGCGTTTGAGGCTGAACTGAAGAGCGAAGGCGTCGCAACTCGACGCTTGATGACCTCTCACGCTTTCCACTCATCCATGATGGATCCGGTTGTCGAGCAATTTTCGGCCCGCGTCGGCCAAGTTCAGCTTCGACCACCAGCTATCCCGTTTGTCTCATGTGTTTCAGGAACGTGGATTTCTGACCGCGAAGCAACCGATCCCGCATATTGGGGCCGCCACCTCCGCGCGCCGGTGCAATTTTCTCGAGGGATTCAAGAGCTTGTGAATCCAAAGGGAACAGTCCTGCTGGAGGTTGGGCCAGGTAACGTGTTGGCCGCCCTCACCAGACAACAGGTGCCCCGAAAAAATGGACACGGCGATGACGCACAAGAAGGTGTAACCATCGTCTCATCCTTTGGGGATTCGAGCTCTGGTGACACCAGCTTTCTGGACTTGCTGAGTGCTTTGGGCTCACTTTGGGCGGCGGGGCTGCAACCTAAGTGGGAGACATTTTCTGGAGAGCGCCGCCACCGAATTTCCCTGCCCACATATCCTTTCGAGCGAAAAAGATTTTGGCTGGATCTGCCCGTGAACCAGCCTGTGGCATCTTCCGAAACGAACTCCGTTCCCCTGACGGAAACAAGATGCAGCGATATGCCGCTTGAGGAGAAGCAGAAGGTGAATCCCAATTCGCAATGCCCAACCCTCGACGCGCCACCCGTAGCCAGCCGCGTCGCGGTCGTCTCCACGATGGTATCCGATATTTTCGCCGAGCTCTCGGGGGTGACGATGCAGCAGTCAGATGTCTCATCCAGCTTTCTTGAGATGGGCTTTGATTCGCTTTTCCTCACCCAAGTAGCGCAGGCTCTGCACGCCAAATTCGGTCTGAAGATCACTTTCCGGCAGCTCTTGGGCGACCAATCTTCACTCAAGTCACTATCAGAATTCATTGACAGCCAGTTGCCCGCCGAAGCCCTCGCCCCCGCCGTGGTACCTGCGCAGCGTGATGAAGTCATGAACCCTCAAAGTGGTCTTCTGCAAGAGCAGCGCTTAGAAACCCAATCACCAACGCCATCGAAGAGCAATGACAGAATAAGTGAAACTGCTGTTGAGCGCCTGATGCGCGAACAGATTCAGGCGATGAATCAACTATTTGCCAAGCAGCTCGAAACCCTGGGAGTTGCTTCCCGCGAAGTTTCGAGTCCTGACTCGCAGAAGCATTTGCCGCCAAGTCTGGTAGCGTCAACTCCAAAAACCGGCGGCGCGTCCGCCTCGCTGGCGCAGCCCTCCGGCGCTCCTCACCCGGCCGGAGATGGGCCCAAGGAGTCTCGCGAGTTCAAGCCTTTTGGACCCTACAAACCACCGCAGAAAGGCAGTTCTCAGCTCACGGATGTTCAGCACAAGCACGTCCGAGAGCTGATTGAACGTTGTATAAAACGGACTGCCAAGTCTAAGAGCATGACCCAGAAATACCGTTCGACCCTCGCTGATCCGCGAGTCGTATCGGGCTTTCGCGCACAATGGAAGGAAATCGTTTATCCCATTTTTACCGTGCGCTCGAAAGGCTCGCACCTGTGGGACGTCGACGGCAATGAGTACATAGATATTCTGAACGGATTCGGCCCCATCATGCTCGGCCACCGCCCGGATTTTGTAGAGCGTGCCATAGAACAGCAACTCCATGAAGGATTCGAAATCGGGCCGCAAACTCCGTTGGCTGGCGAAATCGCCGAAATGTTTTGCGAGATGACTGGCAATGAGCGTATGTCCTTCTGCAACACTGGCTCTGAAGCCGTTACCGCCGCGCTCCGAGTCGCACGCACGGTGACGGGCCGAAGCAAAATAGTGCTCTTCGCGGGTTCTTATCACGGCATGTTCGACGAAGTCTTAGTGAAAGGTGTGAAAGCAGGCGAGACTCCTCGTTCGCTCCCCATTGCCCCTGGCATTCCGCGCGAAAGCGTGGGCAATGTCGTCGTGCTCGACTATGGCACGCCCGAATCACTCGAGTGGATTCGCAATCACGCCGGCGAACTCGCGGCGGTCCTTGTCGAGCCGGTTCAGAGCCGCCACCCGAACCTCCAACCTCGCGAATTCCTGGGCGACATACGCCGAATCACTCAAGACTCCGGTGCCGCCCTGATTTTTGATGAAGTGGTCACGGGTTTCCGGGTTCATCCCGGCGGCTGCCAGGCGCTGTTCGATATTCGCGCGGATCTGGCCACTTACGGAAAAGTCCTCGCAGGTGGAATGCCCATCGGCGTTCTAGCCGGCAAATCTCAATTCATGGATGCTCTGGATGGCGGCGCATGGCAGTTCGGTGATGACTCCTATCCATCCGTTGGAGTCACTTTCTTTGCAGGTACGTTCGTGCGTCACCCGCTCACGCTTGCGGCCGTGAAAGCGGTCCTCCAGCATTTTCGCGAACAGGGCCCGCAACTTCAGCAACGGTTGACCGCCAAGACGGCCTCACTTGTCGGCGCGCTGAATGAACTGTTTGCAAATGCCAGCGTGCCGGCTCGTATTGAGACCTTCGCCAGCATCTTTTATTTCAGCTTCCCCGCCGATTTTCCTTTGGGCAGCCTGCTTTACTATCACCTTCGGGCGCGGGGCATCTACGTCCTCGAAGGTTTTCCTTGCTTCCTGACTACAGCACACTCAGACGCCGACATTGCCGCGATCATCCGTGCGTTCGACGAATCCATCAAGGAAATGCAGGCCGGCGGAATTTTTTCAGACCCGACAGGCGCGATCGCGCCCAGAGTCCAAGACGAGAAACGATCCACGTCGACGGTCACCGCGTCGCCCGGCGTTCAAGCAGAGCCCATCGAAGTTCCGCTGACCGAAGCGCAAATGGAAATCTGGCTCTCGGCGCAACTCGGCGACCATGCATCCTGCGCGTTCAACGAGTCCTTCACTCTCTCGATGCGTGGGGATCTCGATGTGCAAGCTCTCCGCGACTCCCTGCGGGACCTCCTCAATCGTCATGAAGCCCTGCGGGCGACGATTGTCCCGGAACGCAACTCCCTTCGTATTTCCGGCGCAAAGCAATTCTCATTATCAGTCGAAGATGTATCCGACGCCTCGCCATCTGCCGCGCTGGAGAGGGCCAAGCAAGACGAAGCCTCGCAACCGTTCGATCTCATCAACGGTCCGGTGATTCGTCTCCGGCTTTTCCGCCTCGAATCGCAACTCCACGCTCTCATTGTCACTAGTCATCACATCATCTGCGACGGCTGGTCGACCAACGTTCTTCTCGACGAGCTCAGCACGCTCTACGAAGCGCGCCGGAAAGGAACTGACGCTGCTCTGCCACCTGCTTTGCAATTCAGCGAATATGCCCGCCAGTATTCTCCAACCGCGGCCGATGCCGAAGTCGGCTCCTACTGGCTCAAGCGGTTCGAGCAAATACCACCGGTCCTCGAATTACCAACTGACCGACCCCGTCCTGCCGTCAAATCCTTCAAAGGTGCCACCTACCGCACTCGCATCGATGCCGCCACCTACAAACAGATCAAGCATGCCGGTGCCAAACAAGGCTGCACCCTATTCGGAACTCTCTTAACCGGATTCGCCCTACTCCTCCATCGCCTAACAGCACAGAGTGACATCGTCATCGGCATTCCTACGGCAGGACAATCGCTGCTGGACAACGGCAACCTCGTGGGACATTGCGTGAACTTCCTACCAGTTCGTGTCCGGCTCAACGACGGCCAAAGTGTCAGCGAACTTCTTCAGCAGGTAAAACGCACGGTTCTCGATGCTTATGATCACCAGTCCTACACTTATGGCACTCTGGTTCGCAATCTGAAGCTCCGCCGCAATCCAAGCCGTTTGCCCCTCGTCGAGGTCCAGTTCAACCTGGAGAAAGTCGGAGCAAATCTCAATTTTCCTAGTCTACAAGTTGAGGTGGATCCCAATTCCAAGGCAGCGGTAAACTTCGACCTGTTCGTCAACGTCGTTGAATCTGACCAAGGTCTCTTGATCGATTGCGACTACAATACCGACCTATTCGACCGCGAAACAGTCGCCCGCTGGTTGTCACACTTCGAAACTCTGTTGGAGGGTTTGGCAGTCGACTGTCATCAGCAGGTTGATCATCTTCCACTCCTCAGCGAGTCCGAACTTCGACATATTCTCCAGGATTGGAACTCCACGGATCACGAGTATCCTCGTCACAAATGCGTCCACGAATTATTTGAGGAACAAGTTGCTCGCACGCCCGATTCGGTCGCGGTCACATCAGAAGGACGCAGCCTAACCTACGCTCAACTCGACAAACGCGCCAACCAGCTCGCGAGGCATCTGATTAGAATCGGCGTCACTCCAGGCTCCCTGGTCGGCATTGCCGTAGATCGCTCTCTCGACTTACTCGTTGGTTTACTCGGCATTTGGAAAGCCGGCGCCACCTATCTTCCTCTCGACGCAACGTATCCCCCTGACCGGATCGCTTTCATCATGGAAGAAACATCGCTGGCCACTCTCCTGACCCATTCAAAATTGGTTCCGAATCTTCCTATCTTTGACACTCGTCTTATCTGTCTAGATCGTGATTTTATGCTTGTAGAGCGCGAGGCAGAAACCTCCCCAGGCATCAGACTCGATTCCGGTTCGGTCGCCTACACGATCTATACCTCGGGGTCCACAGGGAGGCCCAAAGGCGTCGAAGTGACCCACCGCAATGTCGTCAACCTGCTTTGCTCGATGCGCCAGACTCCTGGCCTCACCGATAACGATCGCCTGGTGGCGGTCACCACGCTATCCTTCGACATCGCGGTGCTGGAACTTTTTCTTCCGCTTCTGACCGGCGCCCAAGTGATCCTCGCAAGCCGCGAGACGGCACAGGACCCGCGCCTATTGATCGAGCTCTTAGACGAATCGAAGGCCACGGTAATGCAGGCCACGCCGGCAACCTGGCGCTTGCTCCTTGAAGTAGGCTGGACCGGTTCTCCGGGGTTGAGAATGTTCTGCGGCGGTGAAGCCCTGCCGCGAAAGCTTGCAAATGAACTGATCGGGCTCGGTGAACTCTGGAACATGTATGGGCCCACCGAGACAACCGTTTGGTCGGCTACCGCGCGCGTGTCGCCTGGCGACGGTCCTGTTACCATTGGCCCTCCAATTCACAACACTATCTTCCACGTCCTTGACGCCAAGCTCCAACCCATGCCGATTGGCGTTCCCGGCGAACTTCACATCGGCGGCGATGGTGTGGCGAAAGGCTACTTCCGAAATCCGTCTTTGACTGCCGAGCGCTTCATACCCAATCCAATTTCCAGGCAACCTGGTGATCGCCTGTATAAGACGGGAGACTTAGTGCGCTATCGTCCCGATGGTCAACTCGAATTCCTCGGGCGGCTGGACAATCAAGTCAAAGTCCGGGGGTTCCGCATCGAACTCGGCGAAATCGAATCGGTCTTGGCTCGTTACCCCGACATTCGTGAATGCGTCGTTGCCGCGCAAAGAGATGATCTGGGCGGTAGCCGTCTGGTGGCCTACTGCGTTCCGCAAGCATCGCGACAGTGCTCGTCAGAAGATCTACGACACTGGGTCGCCACCTCTCTCCCTGAATACATGATTCCTGCTGTATTCGTCTTCATCCCCGCTTTGCCGCACACCCCGAACGGAAAAGTGGATCGCACGGCTCTGGTTCGTCTGGATGCGCTGAGTCTTCCAGAGCAGAACTTGTTCATCGCCCCACGCACTCCCGCCGAAACAAAGCTTGCTGCCGTCTGTGCCGAAGTTCTCCACCTTGACCGAGTCAGTGTGCACGACAGTTTGTTCGATCTCGGCGCCGACTCGATCCACCTCTTTCAGATCATCGCCCGTGCTGCGCTCGTCGGCATCACGCTTACTCCGCAGCAGATTCTTCGCCTGCGGACCGTCGCGGCCCTCGCCGCAGCGTCCTCCGCGGCCCTATCGGAAAACGGCGCCCCAAAGCACAGGATGGACACCATCGCGCGCGCTCCCCGCGAGCAATACCAACTCGACACCGCGCCGCAAGCCACCTGATATGAACCCCAGTAGCTCCACTCGCTCCGTCGCGACACCCACCTCACCAAGCCCAGGCTCACTCTACGAACCTCTGTACCGGTTTCCCGCCAGCCTCGCGCAACAATCCTTCTGGTATCTTGACCGCCTTGAGCCTGGCAATCCTTGCTGGAACATCGCCGTCCGCTTTCGGATCGTCGGTCCTCTCGATGCTTCTTTACTCAAGCGTTCGATCGAGAAAGTGGTCCGTCGCCACGACGTTCTTCGCACCAGCTTCGCGCTCCTCGACGGCGCGCTCGCCCAAGTCGTTCACGCGGAAGCAACGATTCCCTTGCCCCTCGATGACCTGAGTCATCTCGACGGCTCTGCTCACGCCGCTGAAGAAGAACAACGTACCATTGCGGAAGCTGCTCTCCCCTTTAATCTCAATACCGGCCCACTCCTGCGAACTCGCCTCCTCAAGCTGGCCAACCAAGAGCACATGCTCCTGGTGACGATACATCACAGCGTATCCGATGGCTGGTCCATCGGTCTCTTCAGCGATGAGGTTGCCGCGCACTACGAGGCCCTGTCCTCCGGAGCATCAGCAACCGCACCTGAGCTTCCTATTCAATATGCCGACTATGCAATTTGGAAGAATGCGCAGAACGAGGGGACGAATGGCGCACAACACCGATCCTATTGGCAAGTGAAACTAGCCGGTCTACCAAGCTGCGAAATACCGCCTGATCATCCCCCAAAAGCGGGCAAGACCCAGCCCGCATACATTCTCTCGGTTGTGTTACCTGTCTCGCTCACCGACTCGCTAACCGCGCTGTCCCGAAAGCACAGTTGCACGTTCTATACCCTCTCGCTGGCAGCATTGAAAATGCTGATCGCCCACTACATCAGCCAGCCCGACATCTTCGTCGGGACTCTTTTGGCAGGTCGCGACCGAGTGGAACTTGAGCCGCTGATAGGTGTCTTTATCAACACCATTATTTTACGCACCGATCTTTCCGGAGATCCCAGCTTCTTGGATCTGCTTGCGCGTGTACAACGCACCGTGGAAGAGGGCATGGCGCACCAAGATCTCCATTTTCAACAAGTCGTCGAAGCCATGCGCCTGAAGCGCGACCCCAACCGGCCCACGGTTTATAGCATTAACTTCATCTATCAACGCGATTTTGTGAAACCGCTGCAATTTGCCGGACTCTCTATGACTCCGGTGCCGTCCAAGTCCCCGGGCGCGATTTATGACCTAAATTTCTTCATGGTGCAGCGGTCCGACGGATGGCGGCTATCTTGTGAATACAATTGCGAAATGTACGAGGCGACCACGGTCAATCGCATGATCGGTCAGCTGCGCCATTTGCTGGTGCAAATCAACGCGAATCCTACTCGCAAGCTGTCGGAATTCCAATTCCCGGAGGACGCCGGCGACCCTCTGCCGCCTTTTGTGCCTCGTAGCAGCGGTGCAACGCCAACGGAGCGCGCTGACCGGCAAACCTTGGCCGATCGGTCGAATTCTGGTGGTTTTGTCGTTAGAAAAATTCTAAGCCGTGTCTATACGCACCTAGGAAAAATCTGATTCAGGCCTCTACAGCCATTCCCGATCTGCCGCAGCGCGCTGCAACCGAATCTTCGCAGCGAACCATCGAGCGCGTCAAAATCTCTCGCCCTTCGCTTCTTTTGCGTCTTCGTATCTTCCAGATCCGCGCACTCGCTTCAATTCTCACTTCCCTGGGCAACCGCGCCTTCGGCCGCCGTGTCATAGCGCGCATACGCTCCAATCGCGCGTTGCGAGTTGTGCTGAACGCTTCTCTCGGTTTTCGTCAGGCCTTTCCTTCTTTCGCAGCGGCCCAAACTTGTGCATCGAAGTACATTCGGTCCGGCCATGAACACCCGGACGAGATTCGCTTTCACACTTTGATCGCGGACACCGTGCGGGAAAGCGACTATCCCGTTCTTTTCTACCTCGCCCCGCTCGTCTCCGGGCTGCGTAATGTCTTCGACTTGGGCGGTAACGTCGGAAACCTCTTCTATTCTTACCAGAGCAGGATGAGTTTCCCCGCTACCCTTACGTGGACCGTTTACGACTTGCCCATGAAGAAACCACTCGGTGAAAAACTCGCAGCAGAGCGCGGTGAATCCCGCCTCCATTTCGCCACCGCGCTTAAGGAAGCCAGCGGCTGCGATGTCTTTATCGCTTCAGGCTCACTGCACTATTTTGAGGAGCCTCTCCACGAAATTCTCCGCACTCTTGAGCATCTTCCCAAACACGTTTTTGCCAACCGCTCGCCCTGTTCGTCAGGGTCGGATTTGATCACGGTGCAAGATAACCGCTCCTATCTGGTGCCCTGCAAGCTCCACAGCCGCGCTACGCTGGTCGCCGGTATGCTGGCGCTCGGCTACGAATTGCAATGCGAGTGGCCCGTCCACGAGCGGCGATTACTTGTGCCAACGCACCCCGACCTCAGTCCGCGGAATTATTTTGGCTTCTATTTTCGAATGAAATAAGAAGGCGCGCCAAGAGCCTCGCAGCTCTTACGCCCAGGGTTTTCTGCCCCGCGAAATATTTTTGGCCCATACTGCCGGCAAGATCGCCACGCTCTTGACCTTGTCCTTGACGGCCGAAGCACCCGGCGGTGAAGGCCGCAATCCCATCCTTCGCAAGACGAAGTTCAAACGGTACAAGTTTGCCCGCATCGTGTCCCGGTATTGGAAGTTTACGTTCAGCGACACCGATATGTTGTCACCATTTTGAACCCAATGTGGCGCGTTCACCGGAATGTGCACGCCATTTCCCGGCCGCAACTCATACACAGTGGCATGATGCTGCAATTCCGGTTTGTATCGCGGCGCATTATGGTCCACAGACCAAAACCGCTCGATCTCTTCCTCGGAAAGCACGGCCCGGTCATTGCGGTCAAAGATGCTGATGTGTTTGTCGCCCCGAATTTGCAATAGCAGGCTGCATTCGCGATCGATGTGGTAGGTCGTTACGCGTTTTGGTGAAGTGACAAACAGAATCACTTCCTGGACCTTCATGACACGGTTCAGGTTCAACCCGGTAAATTCCTGCAGCTCGGCCATGCATTCCCGTAATACCGCCGCATATTCTTCATTCTTATCGGCGCGTTTCAGGACGATCCATGCCCCGCAGTGCTCAATTCTTTGAATCGCGTCGCGCGCGCTAAATTCCGGCTTGGGAGTGCGATCCCAGCGCTGGTTGACATCAACACTTCCTGCGTCGTAGTACAGGTCTGCCGGTCGCGTAGTTTGCGTCTCCTGCGCCAGCTCCATTAATCGATTCAGCTCGAAGACCGGATGTCTCGCCAATCGATGGCGGAAAGCAAAACTGTACTTATCGAATTTCGTCTGAAATTCTTCATTTTGCTCGATAAGTTTGGTTTCAGGTGCAAACTGCTCGGGTGTCGCTCGCAGCGCTGTCGCCACACTAACTCCTGCGCATTCCGAATAGAATGCAGGCTGCGGTCGAACATAGGGCTTAGGCAGGCCTATTACAATCGGGTAAGTCACTTAGAATACAGGCCGCTTGGCAGGACAAGCCAGTCCCGCCGCAGGTTCTGACAAATCACGGGGCAAGGAAGACAGGGATACTATCCTTCCGGTACCGTGGCGCTTATCGGCGGTGAGAATTCACTTTCCACTTTGTCAGCGTCCAATGAAGTTACTACATAGAAGTAGGTATGTCCCGCCGCCAAACCGGTGTCCACATATTCGGATGTAGCCGCCTCGGAGATTCGCGTGTATGGCCCCGATGAGTCCGCCGATCTGTAAACAACATACCCCGCGACGGTTACGGGGCTCTCCTCCCAGTTGAGCTTCACTGCACTCCGCGACGATTCCGCCCCTTTCGCTGTCAGCGGTATCAGCAGCAGCGAACCACCATTAGTACCTGAAATTGTCAATTGGCCACTTTGCTGTCCCGCACTCTTCGGTGCGAAGGTCACCCCCACGGTGACTCTCTGGCCCGGATTTAGGCGCGTTGCCGTTGCTCCAGACACACTGAAATCTTGTCCAGTTACCGACACTGCGGAAATCATCAAATCACGCGTCCCTGAGTTCGTCAGCGACACTTCCTGCTTGCCCGTGCTTCCGACTGCAACATCTTCAAAATCAATCGCCGCTTCACTCGCCGTCAGTTCAGTTTGCAGCGCAACAGTTGACGCGCTGACCGTAATTATCGCGGGCGCATCACTAGCGCTCGTGAAAATCGAGATCTGACTATCCGCGCGGCCTTCCTTCTTTGGCCGATAGCAAATCGTGAAGTTCTCGCTGGTCCCGTGCGCTACTACGACCGGCAGGAAAATCCCTTTAACCCGGATATTTGCATCGGAAGTGCTGATTTTGTTGATCCGGAGGGTGCCTTCGCCAATGTTCGTAATTCGCACGGTCTGGCTATAGGTATCGCCGAGCGGCACGTCCTGGAAGGTCACCGCCTCGGGAGTGAACTTCATCAAGCTTTCTGATGCGACCAGCGGTCCACGGGCAGTTGTGCCGCGTGGAGTGCCGCGACCGGCCGCAGCTGGGCCGGCAAAGAAACAAAAAACCAGGGCAACCGAGAATGCCTTGGATAAACTCTTACACCGCAGACACTTAGAGAAACGAACTCCGATCATGCCTGTCCCCCTGACCGCCTGCCACCTCACAAAGTGATCGCATTCTTACTGAAAGCGAGTTTTCCGGCTACTGGTCAGGAGTTCACAACCGGGCCAGGGTAAGGCCTTGTACAGTATTTTCCCTAGGGTCAGCTACAGGGTTTTCCCTACATAGGTCCATTGGTTCTAGGACTAGTTGTGAAGATGTCGTTGAATTTCCAAGGAATCGTGGTGAATACGGAGGTCCGATTATTCGCTTACCCACTTGTTACTGGCGAGCGCCCACGGTCCATGGTCCAGTCGCTGGCCGAGCATTGCCGAAGTAATCGAAGCAAAGCTCCGGCAGACGTCCACAAGCAGCCGTGAGGTTCGTACCTGCGCCGATGGCCGGCGAGCCAGGCAGCGGTGTGCCATCCGGAATCAGCAGCGGGTCGGCAACGTATTGGGAGTGCGTGCCCTCGCCGGAACCCAACCAATCCGCCGAGAAAGAGTTGGTGCTCTTTCCATTGAAGGCCCACAGTCCGCTGCCGTTGGCAATTCCGTTCGCATACAGGTTGTAGTCCAGCCCGCCGGGGGCGAAGAGTGGCCCGTTAATGGTGAGCAACCCGGCACCGCCAGTTATCAGATTGTTTTGAAACGTGACGTTGCCCGTGGTCCTTCCGCTCCCTAACGTCAAGTCTATTCCGACATTGTTGGTCCAAGTCGATCCGCTGCCGGTACGTTGTATTCCGGTCTGGATGATGGTGTTGTTGACTGCGAAGTAGTTTGGTCCGCCGCCGTACGCGATGAGTCCGGCATTCGGGTCTTGCGTACATTCCGCGGGCGTGCAGATGAAGATGTTGTTGTACAGGCTCAAGTTTTGGAGGTTCACTTGGTCGAAGATCGGGTCGGTGCCGTTGCCATTCCACACACCATCGAACAGACTGTTGTGAATTCTTACCGAGGTGGCTTGGAGCTGGCTGTTGAAGGTGTGAATGCCGTCGTGGTGGTAGGCGTTGGACGTTGTGTTCCAATTTTCGTGGTTGTGCGAATGGATCCAGCCGATGTCCACCGAATAGCAGGCAGGACTGCACGTAGAGCCTAAAGCAATGTCGTGGTCGTTGTCGTAGAACTCCATACGGGCCACCGTGAAGACGGGGTTCGGAGCGCCCTGCCGAGGGGTTGGCGATAGACACCAGGAGGTGTCGTGACAGATGGAATCTTGAAACGTCAGACTCCCGATCATCGGGTCATCGACGATTGCGTTCGCTAGGATTGCGCCATTGCTGAAGCTGAAGTCAGCGGGATCGGTGTGCATGTAGAGCGGGCCAATCTCTAGGTTCTGGACCGTGACGGAACCGGTCGAGCCGCCGATGGCAATCGCGTTGATGTGGAAGACTTGATGCCCGAAGCCACCGGCCGGCGAGCCGTTGTCGGTGTTTTGAATTTTCTCTGGGCAAGGGATTGGGATGGGATTTTGCGCCTGAAACCCGCAGGGCGCCTGGCCAGTAATAAGCCAGGAGTTGGTGCTGTTCGACAAATCGATGAAGTTGGTCGCCGCAGGTTGCTGCATCTTGGCATTTGGCTCGAACTTGATAGTGATGAGTCCGGTTCCTTGCGAGGTCGGTGTGCTTAGAGAGATGGGTATCACACCGCACAGATGCACCGTCGCGGCGCTGCCTATCTGACCTGTGGCCGTTCCCCAATTGGCGCTGGCGTTGAAGAATGAAGCGTCGAGGGCATCTGCGCATGATGAGCCGTTAGCCAGCCCAGCTGCAGCCTGGGCGAGATAGATGTGGTTGCCACCAGCGACCAGGGTGCCGCTACCTGCGAGCGCGATCGACACTGTTCCTGCATTGCTGCCGATGTCAATGGATCCCGCCGCAGGTCCCGCAGCCGACGGCGCGAACGTTACGTTGAGCGGCACACTCTGCCCAGATGTCAATGTGGTACCGGCGCCCGCTCCGCTGACCTTGAAACCTGTTCCACCGACGACTATGCTGGAAAATATTACGTTCACGTTTCCGGCATTCCTCAGAGTCACACCAAGCGCCGCCGTGCTTCCCACCAAAACACTTCCAAAGCCCAGACTGTTGGTATTGGAACTGAGGATTGGAGTAGCCGCTGACGCCGTCCCGCTGGCCGAAATTACCAACGGAGATCCGGGCGCGTTGCTCAGGAGTGAAATTGAACCCGCAACGCTCCCCGCCGAAGTTGGCGCAAATACGGCATTGAACGTCGCGCTTTGACCAACTGCGAGGTTCAAGGGAATTGTCAGACCCGACGTAGCGAAACCAGCCCCGACGACGTTGGCCGCAGAAATTGTTACGCTCGCGCTGCCGGTATTCTGCAAAGTAACAGTTTGCGAATTGCTTGCCCCCGCAGTGACCATCGGAAAAATAGCGCTCATTGGCGTGGCAGAAAGCTGCGGCTGAGGAGTATTTGCAGGAGGCGGAGTCCCCACCACGGGCGTGGCGCCACTACCGGATGGCTTCGATCCCATGACCACGCCGGCGCAGCCATTGCCAATCAGCAAGGCCGCAAGTATGAGTGCCACGACGCAATTCGATGCCTTATTTACGTAAGACTGACGATTTTCCGCTCGATGCCACGTTTGATCCGACCATTGATCCGCCATAGTGCGGAAAGTGTAGAAACGCGTTCCGCACGCAAACACTGGTCGGACGGCCAGACTAAGTGAGGCCAGTTAACTAACGAGCGACATTAGCCGCCAGGCCTGATTTCACCTCGTCAACCAGTCGGCTAGCCCCCAAATGGGAGAAACCTGTATTGTTACGCATGAAGTGCTTACCCTAGACTTCCGTTACCCCGGCCCGTGGGTGCCTATGTCAGCCATCTTCAACTTCTTCGGCCTGCGCGAAAACCCCTTCAAAATCAATCCGGATCCGCGCTTTCTCTACACTACCCAGCAAACTCAAGCAACCTCTGCGGATCTCGTCTACGCAATTCAATCCCGCAAGGGCTTGATCCTTCTCACCGGAGAGGTGGGAACCGGCAAGACCCTGCTCATCCGCCGCCTGCTCGATTGGCTCACCGAGCAAAACATGCCCACGGCGCTCATTTTCAATTCTCACATCCAGCCCGAACACCTGCTCGATTTCATCCTTAATGACTTTGGCGTGCCCTGTACCTCGACTCTCAAGAGCGAAAAGTTGATGGCCCTTAATCGCTGGCTGTTGGAGCGCTACCGGGCGGGCCAAATACCGGTGTTGATCGTCGACGAGGCACAGGGCCTGGACACCGCCGCCCTGGAGGAAATCCGCCTTCTCTTGAATTTCGAGACGCCGCGCGAGAAGCTCCTGCAAATCGTCCTCGCCGGTCAGCCCGAGTTGGAAACCAAGCTTAAACGTCACGAACTGCGTCAGCTTCGCCAGCGCATTACTGTCCGGTGCCGGACCGAGCCGCTAACTCTCGAGCAGACCTATGGTTACATCCGCGAAAGGCTTCGCATTGCTGGCGGGGACGGTGAGCCGATATTTGAGCCAGACGCCGTGGGCGCCATCCACGCCTATTCCCATGGCATTCCCCGCGTAATCAACGTCCTAGCCGAGAATTCGCTGGTCAATGCCTGCGCGGAAGGTGCCAGCACCGCCTCGGCAAGCGCGGTTGAGCAGGCGGCACGCGACTGCCAACTTGATCAGGTCGACTCCGTCGCCCGTATTCTCAGCACCGGCTCGTACTCGACAAGCACTTTGTCCGATATCGACACCTTGCTGGCCACAATTTCCGCCAGAACCGACTCTGCCGTGGGGCCGGTTTCAGAACGGCAGCCCGCGCAACTGCCTCCATACGCTCTTGCCCACATCCTCGATCCCCAATCTTCCGCGACCGGAGCGCGCGCCAGCGCTCTCGCTAGAGCCAAGAATCAGTTGGAAGAGGAAGCACCCGAGATTGGGCTGCCGCCTAAGCAGGCGCACCAGAACCAGGGAGTGTCGCGACAATCTCAAAGGTTTTCTCCCCGGGTGGACACGACCGCCACTCGCGCCTTGCCTCGCGAGTCCGCTGCCCCATCGAATCCCTCACCGGTGTACTTCCTCCGCCTTTGGGGCAAGAGCTTCATCGCAGATGCCCGAGCCACTCGTCACCAACTCCGTCGCGCGATCCGCTCCTTTGGAGCGCGGCGCTGGACTCCATTCGTTCGCGATCTGCGCCGCCAACTGCATGAGTTGGGAATACGTGCCTCGCGCTTACCCTCCGATCCGGGCTGGATAGCGATTCGCAATCGAGTCGCCTCTGCATCGCAGAACTCATGGAATTCTTTAGTGTCGGCGATGCCCCCGTGGCTCGCCAGACATTTGGGCATCCGCAAGAGCGAAGCAATCGAGCGGCTTCAAACCGCTTCCGCATTGCGCGCAAAACGCCGTCGGACCATCCTGTCCCTGCGACGATGGTTTCATGAACCGATGACGACTCAGCAGAAACGCACCGAGAGTACTCGGCGCCGCTCAACAGATTGAGACAAAGGCAACGTCGCGTCGCTACTGGCGCATCAACGCTCATTAGCCGCTGCAAATACCAAAAACGCCTCTTTGCCGCTACAATTTATTTGAGCGCATCATGCCCCCAGACATCCGCGTGCGTCCCGCCCTCCTTGCTGATGTCCCAGTCTTGAGCGCGCTCATCGACGCGTCGGTTCGCCGTCTCCAAGCGGAAGACTACAGTCTGGCGCAAATGGAGGGCGCACTGGCGACCGTCTTCGGCGTGGATACGCAACTCATCGCCGACGGCACCTATCTGGTTGTTGAGCATTGCCCTGCGGACTCGCAACTCCCACCGGCGATCGTCGCCTGCGGAGGCTGGAGCAAACGAAAAACTCTGTATGGCGCGGATCAATGGACCGACCGCCAGGACGACCTACTCGACCCACAACAGGACGCGGCCAAGATCCGCGCCTTCTTCATTCACCCGGACTGGGCCCGCCGCGGTATCGGCACGCTTCTCCTGAAAGCCTGCGAGGACGCTGCAAAGTCCGCGGGCTTCCGCCGTTTCGAGATGGGCGCAACCCTCACCGGCGCAAAGCTCTTTCGCGCCCGCGGCTATCTCCCCGTTAAGAATATGGCTGTGCCGCTGCACAACGGGGAATCTCTTCCCATCGTTCACATGGAAAAGCTGATTTAACCGGCAAAGCTCGATCGGGTACCGGGTCCTCGCCGCAATCTCCTCATCTAGGGTACGAAGGGATGACTTCTTGGGTGGGGCGGTCCTACGTCCCCGCGCGTTTCTTTTTCACCAGCGTCGGGCGGGTCTTCGCTTGATCACTCATACGCTTCATGTGGCGGTCTAAAACCGCCTGCGCAATCTTGGGTGTGAAAAAAGTCTTGTTGGATCGTACCGCGTCCACCGCCGCGATCAGGTCGCGCATAGCATCGGATTTCAACACGTAACCCTTGGCCCCGGAATCCAGCACCTGCTGGATTACGTCTTGCGAATCGTGGACAGAAAGTATTAAGAGCTTCGTTCGGCAACCTCGTCCCAATATCTCTCGCGCCGCATCCAGTCCATTTAGCCCGGGCATGCTTATGTCCAGTAATGCGATATCGGGTTCCAGGAAAAGAACCTTCTCGACCGCCTCGTTCCCGTCTCCTGCCTCTCCTACTACTGACCACCCGAACTGCGATTCCAGCAGGTTTCTTAGTCCAAACCGCACGATTTCATGATCATCAGCCAAAAAAAGGCGCAGCGGAACCATCGCTCACCTCACACACGACTTCGCACTACGCTCGAAGGCCCCTCCGCGGGCTCCTCGTCCCACTCACACCGTGACCACAGATAAGTAACATAACCGCGCATGAGTGAACATCGGGCATTTACTGCATACTTTTGTTCCTCTGGAAGTTGCGCAGGCCTTTTCGTAATTCAGCGGCATACTTGTCCTGTGCCCTAAAAATGAAAAAGAGGAAGCTTTCGCTTCCTCTTTCCAGGTCTTGTGCGTTCAAAAGGCCTTACTCGACTCCTCCTGCCTTTTTTCGCATCGTGCGCTCCGACTCAAAACCACTATCCGACTAAGGAGGTGCCGCCTTCGACCGTACCCGCCCTTATTAATTACGATTATGCTTTTTTCCGGCTGCGACGCGTGCTTCGTCCAGCGGCCTCGCTCTTGCGCGTCTTACGCGCGACTGCTCCGCGCACAATGGCTCGCTTCTTGACCACTGACTTTGCCGCGCGGCGAACCCGTGGTTTGGCCCCGGCGACCTTCTCGCTCAATACCTTTTGCACGGTCTCAGCCTTCGCTGCAATGGTCCCCAGCGTCGCCCCAATCGACTCGGCCAAGCTCGTGAGAATCGCCTCGTCCTTCCCTGTTCTACGACTGTCCATTCCAAACCCCATTTCTCGCACCGACGCGTCCCGGGAGTGTGTCAGCCGCCTTGCAAGTACGCCCGGCTAAACTGGTCGTCGCCCTTGAATCACTCGAATCAACACCACCACGATGGCCAGCACCAACAGAATGTGTATGAAGCCGCCGAGCGTATATGACGTTACCAATCCCAGCAGCCACATGATCAGCAAGATCACTGCTATCGTCCAAAGCAAGTCCATTTAACTCTCCTTCGCCTGATCTCGACAACTGCCTTACTTTGAGCCCCAACCTCTACGAATTACGTGCCTCGCGATACGCACTCTGGCCCGCCTCCATCGCATCGTTGACGATTTCTTTCGCGCTGTCGGTGGCCCTTTGTGCCTTCCGTGCGACTCTCTTTCCCTGCGCAACCGCTTCGTCGACCCCGTCCTGCGCTTTCTCGCGCAGCAATGCCCTCGTCTCTTCGCCAGATTGTGGCGCCCACATCATGCCAACGATCGCTCCCACTCCTAGCCCAATAGCAAAAGCAGATGTGATCTCCGGCCAGTTTTTGCGCATCATCGCCATCTCCTTCAACGGCTCCCAGCGTCTAACGTTCGCGCTCCAGCCTCCTCACAATCGCGGCAGCGTATCGCCCCCTCGTCTGCCGAACCATCCGGTAAACGGCGTAGAGCCCGCTCGCATCTTCTTGTAGTTGGCTCTTCTAGTTATGCCTCGTGCGTGTACCTTCGAATCACTCCATAACACTCGCACGAGATCCGTTCCAGCTCGACTCGGCGTAGGATCCGCACCGACCCTCGGTTATATTCGATGACCTTGGCTTTTTGCAGCGTGCCCGCTGCCAAGCTCACACTCGGCCGGTCCGTGCCTAACATCGTCGCAAGAAAATCATGGGTGATCGGAAGCGACGCAGTGCTAACCCGGTCTTGCGCCATTAGCAGCCATCGCGCCAACCGTTGCTCAACGTCATGCAGCCGGTTGCATCCGGCAGTCTGCGCCATCTGTAAGCCCAAAAGCACCGCGAATCGTTCTAGTTGCTGGCGTAATTCTCTCGCTTCGCCCAGCAATTCTGACAATCGGCTGATTGGTATGCGCATCCCTTCTCCGGTAATTTGCACCACCTCGCGCAGCGGGCTCCGCCTCAATCCCGCAATCGCTGGAATGCCCACCAGTCCTTCTTTCCCAACGATTCCAGCCTCCACCGTTCTGCCTTCCGCCAGTACAACCACCAGCGAAAGCAATCCGTCGTTGGGGAAATATGCGTATTGCACAGCCTCATGAGCCTCGTGAAGGATCTGGTGAGAATCCAGCGCCACGCCTTCCAGATGTGGTCGCAATAGCCAGAACTCGTTGTCAGGGATTGCCAGCAAAATCGCGTTCTTTACGCGTTTGCTCGTCGCGTCGGTGCGCTCTTCGGGAGCAGAGAACTGAACAGTTGGATGTGCCACAACCAGCTCTTTCTATTGGATTCTCGCCAACTGGGAAAAGTTCGCTTCCGCGCTGACTCCTCGGGGCTTCGCTCAACTTGTCGGCTGCTTCGCAACTTTCGCTACGATCTGCTGTGTTCTTTGATCAAAAACAAAGTATTCCCCAGGGTTCGTCTCCACTAACTGCGATAGTCGTTCTTCCGCCATCTGCACGTTGCTCACTGCTTCGATCCACACGAACCCGCCGTCACTCTGCCTCTTCAATATGTCCAAATGGGGTGCTCGCATATTCTCCCTCGGCAACCCACCCTTAATTGCATGCCTGCTACCAACCTCCCGCTCTTCGTAAAATGTTACGCTTAGCAGCCCTGCTCAGGCCGTTCTGCAATCAAACTCGGGCAAAGGCTGTAGCGATAAACGCCAAAGTCTGCCCACCGTCGCAGTAGTTTTTACGTGTACCGTCGATACCCTAGAGCCCATTCAGTTGCCGTTAGCGCTCCTCCGGTGGACGAACCCAAAGCCCTGGTGCTACCATGAGTTACGCTGCGATTTTCGGTGGGGCCGTGGCGCAGTTGGGAGCGCGCCTCGATGGCATCGAGGAGGTCGTGGGTTCGAATCCCATCGGCTCCACCAAACCTACAAGGCCCGGCCCGGACACATAGGTAACATCCCTTCTTCGACTTCCTTCAAACCGACCGCTTGACCAGCGAAAACCGTGCTGAAGTTAATCCTTTGCAGTGGAGACAGACGCGCTCGGAAAGGATAGTGCAGTTCTGGCAGGCCGCGATAAGAACGAGTAGAGGGGGTATAGACTTTCGCAGGGCGATTAACCCTTGTTCTCCAACCTCGCGCTCAACGGTTAAGACCAACGCGTCGTAGTAGATTCTGAAACCGTCTATCGGAGCGCAAGGGGTCGAAGCCCGGTCTCAGCAGCACGCCCGGATTGAATCGTTCTTGATAGCCTTTTTCGAGCCAGCTTATCGCTTGCGTTTTATCGTTAAGCGCTGCGTAGATCACGGCGATCTCCGAGCCATGCGAATAATTGGCATTCGAGCGCTTTTTCAAATCGGTTAGCAACTTTTCGGCGTCGCTCCTTCTACCGGATGTTGCGTAAGCGCGAGCTAAATTGGCCATGCATGTCGGGCTGCCCGCGGAAAGCTCCACGGCCTTTTGCAGTTCCGCAATCGCTTGATCGGGCATATTTTTTTGTAAATATGCCTGTCCTAATTGATTGTGTGCGAGAGCAAAATTAGGATCCATCTCAATCGTCTTGCGACTCTGGCGTATCGATTCGTCGTAAGAATGCGCAAGCACCAGAAGCTCTGCCAGGTCGGCATTAATGATGATAGACAACGGATCCAGGTTTTCCGCTTTTCTCATTTCTACAAGAGCTTCGTCGTACCGGCCAGAAAGACTCAAATGCCACGCATACCAATGGTGGGCTGTTGCGTAGCCCGGGTTCAGTTCAATGGCCTTCCGGAATTCCTTCCCTGCGGAATCAAAATCCCAGTCGAAGCCATCCAGGCAGAATGCCAGTGAGTTATGCGCTTCGCCGAGTGCGTTGTCTAATTCCAGAGCTCTGATCGCCGCGGCCTTCGCCTTGGGAAGCGCTTCCTTAGGCGTCATCGCCGCATACTGCCAGTCTCCCAACAATGCGTACGTATCCGCTAAACCAGAATAAGGTTGCGCATATTTTGGATCCTGGTCGATGGCCTGATCGAAGTAAGCCAGGGCAACTTTTAAACCGTCCGCCGTTCGCTTATTCCAAAAGTACCGCCCTTTGAGATACGACTCGTAAGCTTCAGGATTCACCACCCGCACGCTCTTCAGCGCGGACTGCTCCTTCGCATTCAAACTAATCCGAATCTGATCTGCAATGGCTCTTGCCACTTGGTTCTGGAGCGCCAACGTATCCTGCAATTCACCCTCATAGCTTTGCGACCATAAGTGCTCATCCGACGACGCTTCAATTAATTGCGCCGTAATCCGAACCTGGTCACCCGAGCGCAGCACCGTGCCCTCCACCACCGCGTCCACGTTCAATTCCCGGGCAATTTGCGGAAGAGGTTTGCGCGCGTGTTTATACGCCATCACCGAGGTACGCGATATCACGCGCAATGCGCTGATCTGCCCGAGATCCGAAATCAGTTCGTCGGTCATGCCATCCGCGAAGTAATCCTGGGACGTATCGCTTGACAGGCTTTCCAGCGGAAGCACCGCGAGGGACCGTATAGTTGGAGACGGGTGTTTCCAGGAATAGAGTTCCCAAGCGCCAAGAAACGTAATCATCAGAAGTACAACGAAAACAGAGACCGTGCGCGCCACGGAACCCACGACAGGCCTTTGCATTGCGGATTTACTCGCCGGATCCGGGCGCTCACCTGGTTTTGTTCCCGATTGAGCCTGACTTGCGGATTCCCGGCCAGGACCCGAAGTTGCATCGGCAGCTTTGACCTCGGCCAAGAAGCGGTAGCCACGGCGAGCAACAGTTTCCACATAACGGGGACTCTCCGCGGCGTCGCCCAGGGCCTCACGGATCTTGCTGATTGCCTTGTTTAGCCCATGATCGAAGTCCACGAAAGTGTCAGCGGGCCACAGTCTCTTCTGCAATTCTTCTCGAGTTATGAGTTCGCCGGGCCGCTGCAGCAAGGTGGCCAAGACTTGGAAGGGCTGCTCCTGGAGCCGAATTCGCAGCCCGTGCTTGCGCAATTCACCTGCGCGCACATCCAGTTCAAAAACGCCAAACCGAATCCGTCCGCTAACCTGATGGTCTTCTGGCATTTAAGTGCTGCGCTCGACTGCGCAGTGTACCACCTTAGCTATCTAAGAATTCGACCGGGGACAACATCGTCTAAGCCTTTCAGCACTATTCAGTTACCGAAGGACCCACATTCCAGTGCGAGAGCACTGCCCGTCCATTGCCTCTATTTGAACCGCGAACCATAGTGAGCCTTCAGACAGACGATACCACCGGGAATCGCCCGTAGGGAGGCTCTCATGGTTGAGCAAAATCCACCCTTGAATTTTGAGGAGGCCATCTTGCCGCACTTGGACGCCGCCTATAACCTCGCGCGCTGGCTGATGCGCAGTGAGTCGGACGCCGAGGATGTAGCTCAGGAAGCCTATCTGCGTGCCTTCCGCTTCTTCCCCGGCTTCCGTGGCGGTGATGCCCGCGCCTGGCTACTGAAAATTGTCCGGAACACCTGCTTCACCTGGTTGCAAGCAAAGCGTCCACTGCGGGACGCCACCCAATTTGACGAGAATGCTTTTCCTCTCGATTCTCGCATCCCAAATCCAGAAGAACTTGTGCTGCAAAACGACAGCGACACGCTGGTACGCAGAGCGCTGGAGAAGCTCCCGTCAAATTTTCGGGAAGTGCTCGTTCTTCGTGAACTCGAGGGGATGTCGTATCGCCAGATCGCGGATATTACGGGCATGCGCCCAGGCACGGTCATGTCGAGCTTATCCCGCGCACGGGGACGCCTTCGTCAGGTCCTAACCGCTCTTATGGGCGCGGACATCGCGCCAAGTTCACGGCGAATCGCTGCAATGAACGTGTGAAGCTGGATTGGCGAAGCGCCCGAATCCACTGAGAAAAACGGATCATGACTTCGGGACCGAAATATCCACTGTTTTATTCCCACCCCCGAAACCGCACGGATGAGGGAATTATGGAACGCACTGCGTGGTCTTATACGCTGGAGACCCTGCGATATTCGGCCGCACGTAGCGAAGGAAAAGTCATGCCAGTTACTGCAAACTTTGGCTGTACCAAAATAGTTGTCAGATCCGTCGTAAGGCGCACTGCGGAAAAGCAGTGCGGCTTCGCTTCGGGTACACGTTCCAGCATGTCGAAGAACGCTGCGACTCCCGCCCCTTCTCTGCGCAACGAGAGGCTCAGCGAAGCAGCCCTCGTTCAGCGCGTGCGCGAAGGCGATCCCACCGTATTTGAATATCTCTACCGGACGCATAGCCAGCGTGTCTATGCGGTATGCTTGCGGATCGTAGGAGATCCGACCGAAGCAGAAGATTTGACGCAAGAAGTCTTCCTGCTCCTCTTCCGCAAAATCCACACCTTTCGCGGCGACTCGGCGCTATCCACATGGCTGCATCGGCTGACGGTTAATCTCGTGCTGATGCATCTGCGCAAAAAATCCCCGCCCATCGTCTCAATCGAAACGACCCCAGACGCAGACGATGGAACCGCCTCGCATAGCATCGATATCGGCTCGCCTGATTTGTCACTCGAAGGATCGATCGACCGGATAAATCTCGCGCGCTGCATCGCTCAACTTCCGGCGGGCTACCGCACGATGTTTGTCTTACACGATGTCCAAGGTTACGAACATCATGAAATCGCAAGAATTCTGGGGCGCTCGGTAGGCGATTCGAAGTCCCAATTGCACAAGGCCCGCACGCGGCTGCGTGAACTGCTACACGAAATTCAACGAGAAAAAGTGCGTGAAGAACGCCTGGCAGCCGCTAAGATGCATTCCCGGTCTGCAAAGGCTGAGCCCCTTCTGCCCCGCCAGTAGGTTCGCATTTATTCGTCACATTTCTTCTTCCCGTTTCTTCGTCAGTCGAAAGCTTATCCCGTCGCCTCCGCCAGACCTTCCCTCGCTCTTACCTGACTTACCCGCCGATCGGCGTGGAAGCCCGCAAATGCGCCAGAAACGCCAGCTGTAATCGTGTTAGCGACCGTCCCCGCAACGCCACCACTCCTATCGTTCGCGACGCTTGCTCATCCGCGATTCGAACGAACTTGCAACCCGTCTTCTTTTCCACCGCCATCTCCGGAACAATCGAGACCCCCATCCCCGCCCCCACCATGCTCAATATGCTGCTGAATTGCCCGCTCTCGAAAACAATCTGAGGATGCAGTCGCGCCCGATCACACGCTGCCACTGCCGTATCGCGAAAGCAGTGGCCATCCCTCAGCAGCAGAAAATCCTCCGCCCGCAAGTCCTTCAGAGAAATGAACGTACGCCTGGCAAATTTGTGCTTTTGGGGCAAAGCCGCAAACAACTGCTCCGTCAGGAGTGGAAATGTTTCGAACTCGTGCCCCCGAATTGGCAGCGCCAGGATCGCCACGTCCACCACGCTCGCCCGCAGCCGTTCCAGTAGCACCGGCGTAATTTCTTCCACCACCGTCACCCGCGCCTGCGGAAATCGCCGCGACAAAAATGTCAGTTGCGCCGGCAAGAAATACGGCGCAATCGTGGGAATCACGCCAACGCAAATTGCCCCGCCCACCGAGTCCTTCCGCTCCACTACATCCCCGCGCGCCGCCTCCAACTCCCGCAACACCGCTCGCGCCCGCGGCAAAAACGTCTTGCCCACGTCCGTCAGCCGCACCGATCGGCCTAGCCGGTCAAACAGCCGTGCCCCCAACTCATCCTCCAATTTGAGAATTTGTTGCGACAACGACGGCTGCGAAACATGCGACTGCTCGGCCGCCCGGCTGAACGATCCGCTTTCCGCCACCGCACAAAAATATCGAAGCTGATGCAGTTCCACCGCGTTCACCTATAGGCTGTGCCTATCTCGCGTATCCAATCTATATATTGGAAGTATACCGTCGGTCGGCCTACATTGTTAATCCGCACAGTAGAACGGGCTTAGCCTGTCTCCGCCGTGCGCAGCAACCTGAGGAGGAAAAAGAATGCCCAAGGAAAAGAAAAACACAATGACCACCGACGCCGGCCGTCCGGTAGGTGACAACCAGAATTCCTTGACCGTCGGCCCACGCGGCCCCGTCGTCTTCGAAGATTTCCTGCTCTTTGAAAAAATGGCTCACTTCAATCGTGAGCGCATCCCCGAACGCGTTGTGCACGCCAAGGGCTCCGGGGCCCACGGCCATTTCGTCTGCACCAATCCCGACATGCCCAAGTACACCACCGCAAAGCTCTTCAACTCCGTCGGCAAGAAAACTCCCACCTTCATCCGCTTCTCCACCGTAGGCGGCGAAAAAGGCTCCGCCGACACCGAGCGCGATCCCCGCGGCTTCGCGCTAAAGTTCTACACCGAGGAAGGCAACTGGGACATGACCGGCAACAACACGCCCGTCTTCTTCATCCGCGATCCGCTAAAATTCGGCGACTTCATTCATACCCAAAAGCGCGACCCAGAAACCAATCTCAAGTCGCCCACCATGATGTGGGACTTCTGGTCCCTCTCTCCCGAATCCCTCCATCAAGTCACCATCCTCTTCTCCGACCGCGGCACTCCCCACGGCTATCGTCACATGGACGGCTTCAGCAGCCACACCTTCAGCCTTGTCAACGACAAAAATGAACTCTTCTATGTAAAGTGGCACTTCAAAACGAAGCAGGGCATCAAGAATTTCACACGCCAATCCGCCGACGAAATGCGCGGCCAGGATCCCGACTATGCCCAGCGCGATCTATTCAACGCAATCAAGGAAGGCGATTTCCCCAAGTGGCGCGTCTCCGTCCAGATCATGCCGGAAAAGCAAGCCGAGACCTATCGCATCAATCCGTTCGACCTCACGAAAGTCTGGCCGCACAAAGACTACCCCCTCATCGAAGTCGGCGAACTCGTGCTCGACCGCAATCCCGAAAACTATTTCGCTGAAGTCGAGCAAGCCGCTTTCGAACCGCGCAACATCGTCCCCGGCATGGGCTTCTCGCCAGACAAAATGCTGCAAGCCCGCCTAATTTCTTATCCCGACGCGCACCGCTACCGCCTTGGCGTCAACTACGACGGCCTCCCCATCAACAAGCCCCAGTGCCCGGTGCACACCTACAATCGCGACGGCGCCATGCGCTTCGACGGCAATCACGGCGCGCAACCCAACTACGAACCCAACAGCTTTGGCGGCCCGCAGCAAGATTCGCACTACCGCGAGCGCCCCAAAGAAGTCGCCGGCACCGTCGACCGCCACAATCATCGTCTCGATAGCGATTACTACACGCAACCCGGCAACCTGTTCCGCCTAATGACCGCGGACGCCAAGGACCGCCTGATCGGCAACATCGTCGCCAGCATGAGCAGCGTCCCGCGCCGCATCCAGGAATTGCAAATCCAACATTTCTACAAAGCCGACCCCGCCTACGGTACCGGCGTAGCCAAAGGCCTGGGTCTACAAATCGACCAGGTCATTGCGCAGAAAACTTCCACCGCAACCGCCGCCGACTAACTCTGTGGCGCAGCCAATCATGGCTGTGCGCCGTTCATCCGCGTAGGGGCGCAGCTTCATCCCGAGCAAGACGAGGGAACTGCTGCGCCCCATCTCGTTACGCCGTAATCTCTTCCCTCCACGTTTTCTCTGCACTCCTCCGCTCACTCTGCGTCTCTTTACTCTGTTTACCCCGATCTTGGAGGGGAGCCTCGGAGGGTGCGTTATCTTTATTCCCCATTTGCATCTCTTCTTCGCACCGCACGCAGCACGCTCCACTGGCGCCCCTCCTCGATTTCTGTACAATGACACCCCTATGCCCAAACTCACTTTCCTAGGCGCCGCAGGCACCGTAACCGGATCCAAATATCTAGTCGAAGCCGCAGGCAAGCGCCTCCTGGTCGACTGCGGCATCTTTCAAGGCACCCCAGAATTAACCGAGCGCAACTACAAACCTCTGTCCATCGATCCAAAAAGTTTCACCTACGTCGTCCTAACCCACGCCCATCTCGATCACACCGGTCTACTCCCCCGCCTGGTCCACGACGGCTATCGCGGCACCATCTTCGCCAATCCCGCCACCATCGAACTAACCACCCTCCTCCTCAAGGACTCCGCACACCTCCAGGAAGAAGACGCTCTACACGCCCAAAAACATCCCCATGATCGCCATTCCGATGCCGAGCCTCTCTACACCTCCGAGGACGTCGATCCCGTCCTGCGCGCACTAAAACCAATGCCCCGCAGCGGCCCCTTTGACATCAGCCCCGAATTTCACATCGACTCCTATGACGCCGGCCACATCCTCGGCTCCTCCAGCCTCGTCCTCACCATCAACGAAACAGGAAAGAAAACCCTTGTAGTCTTCTCCGGCGACATCGGCCGCTACGATCAACCCATCCTCAACGATCCCGTCACTCCTCACGTCAACGCCGACGTCCTGATCTGCGAATCCACCTACGGCGACCGCGACCACGAAACCGGCGATCCCGCGGAACAGCTAGCCGCCATCGTCAATCGCGTCGCCAAACGCGGCGGCGTCATCGTCATTCCCGCCTTCGCCATCGGCCGCACGCAAACCTTCATGTACTATCTCCGCCAGCTCGAAGACCAGCAACGCATCCCTCGTCTCCCCGTCTACATCGACAGCCCCATGGCCCTCAGCGCCACCGATCTCTACTTGAAACACGCCGAAGATCACGACCTGGAGTACACCCGCTTGGACAGCGGCGGCAAAGGCGATCCGCTCTACGTCCACCAGTTCCATCTCACGCGCACCGCCGACGAATCCAAGCAAATCAACAACGTAAAAACTCCCTGCATCGTCGTCTCCGCCAGTGGTATGGTCACCGGCGGCCGCGTGCTGCATCACCTCGCCCTCCGTCTCCCTGATTCTCGCAATGCCGTCATCCTGGCCGGCTTTCAAGCCCAAGGCACTCGTGGTCGCGCGCTTCAGGAAGGCGCGAAGACTCTCCGCCTCTTCGGCCAGGACGTTCCCGTGAATGCTGAGATCATCTCCCTCGGGCAATTCTCCGCCCACGCTGGCAAAAGCGAACTCCTCCGCTGGCTTACAGGCCTGACCGCCCCGCCACAACAAACCTACCTAACCCACGGCGAACCCGCCGCCGCCCAATCCCTCCAATCTGCAATCCAACAAAAATTCCAATGGAAAGTCTCAGTAGCCCGCTACCTCGACACCGTGGACCTTCCCTAACAAAATTGTGGACCGCGCCCCGGCCGTGTAGGCGCTTAAGCCCGACCCCGCGAGCGAAGCGAGTCACTGCTTCCACCAAAAAAATCTTCGCCTTTCCAGGAAACTAATCCCCGCCTGACCTCGTCTATACAGGCAAGACCACTCGCGGGGTAGGGGGCTAACCACCACAGGGCAACCGACCGTCAGTTCCCTACCCCAAAATACCTGCGGGCTTGCCGCTTGAAAATCAACACCTTACAAACTCCGTTTGAGAGAAGTTACGGCTGATCTTGGGCAAGTTAGGACAAACGTTAGGGCGAATGAAGGCCCGATTTGTGATAATTTGCTTGTTGGTATGGGCCCTTTACAATCAATTTATGTCCCGCAAGGGTTAGGGGGCCCTTCCAGCAAGCCGTAGCCCCGCCCAGATTGTGCTAGCGCGATGATTTGCTCGATTCTAGGGCATCAAACTACAATCCAACATATGCACCGAGTATTTCGGGAGGGAAAGTCATGGCAGGTACCGAGCGAATCAGTGTTCAACAAGCATATAAGCAAGCCAAGTCGAACCACGCCTTGTTGGTCTGCGCTTATGAGGACGAGGCCAAATGCCGGATGTTCAATCTAGATGGTTCTATATCGTTAACCAACTTCAACTCGCGGGTAAATTCTCTACCAAAATCGCAGGAAATCATCTTCTATTGAGCGTGACCGGGCGAGGCGAGCGCTGTCGGTCAGGCAGCGAAATACCAGGCCCAGGGCTTTACAAACGTCAAGGTGCTGAAAGGCGGAGTCGAAGCGTGGAAGGCTGCGGGATACACGATGAATTGAACCCCAACTTTGCATTTGGGGGCACGCAAGTGCAGCGCCGACCTTTTCTAGCGACACATAATCAAACTCACATGGAAACGGGCTTCCTCGACCGCTTGGCTAATCAACTAGAGGCGAATAAGACTGCTTCCTGCCGTCGCGCGATCCAGCGGATTCTAGTCCGCATTAAAGAACACTACGAGAGTGGGCAATATAAGAGCACTACCGATGCGGAAAATGAGTTTCGACGGTTGGTTGAAAGTGATCTAGCCTGCAAGTAGTGCGACCTTCTGCCACTATCGAGACCGCGGCGATACAAACCCAACGTGACGCACGGTTGAAACGCGGGGACAATTGAGCGAGTCTAATAGATGTCCCCGAAGGAGCATCCAGCCAAGCTCGCCCCATTGGACATCTTCAAAATGGAGGACGGGACCTACGTCTGGAAAGCGGCAGCGGATAGTCTCGAGTTTGCGAAGTCAAAGGCCAAGGAGTCGGGGCCGGGCACATACATGATGTTCAGTCAAACGACGGGCAACAAGACGATCCTGGCGCTCGGTGATTCAGCCGAAGAAAAGGCGCAAAAAGTTCTAAGCCCATAGATCAATCTGCGCGATACCGCAAATCAATGCGCCCGTAGGTTGAAGTCTCCCCACAGGGCATTTCCGTTGTGTATTGACTACTTCATTGTGCTTGAAAGTGGGGGGAAAGCTGAATTGTGGGACACGGGGAACCGCGGGCAATAAAACTTTTCTATCCCCTACAGCCTAGCTTTTGGGCTAACTCAACGAGTGGGCATGATGAGTATAGATCGCAACTTCTGTCGCAGACCATGTCTCTCGGTGACTTCGCACCTGGCTTCTCAAGCCACTTCGTAAAATCCGACAGCTTCATCTAAGTGGGGAGACCGTCAGTTTCCTCACACAAAACAATTGCCAATGTTTTCAATTACTTAGGGTTGTAGGACGACCTGCCAAGTGAGGCCGATATTTCCCTAATTCTTGGATTCCGTTTTCTTTAATTTCCTACAGAACTGCCACTTTCCCTGGTTCATTTTATAAGAAACCTCTCTGTGCCCAGCGCATCTCATATAATATGGCCGTACTTGACAAAATGAGTCCAGCTGAGCTCGAAGCTTTTGCTGCGAAGCTCCACGGGCAAATGGACCGAAGTGTTCACCGTTGCGACATGCCAAGTGTCGAATTGGAAGACGTGAGGAGCTGGATAGCTTCGCAAAAGAAGGAACCCGAGTCCTATTCCGAGCTTTCGTTTTTCTTAAATCTGCTCTGAAGCCAGAAGCACTCGCTCCTTTTGTTTGTAGTGCAACCTACCAACTGCGGCACCTTCCCCTGGTAAAAGCAGGTAAGTACCTGATTGAGAACCCCCAAGTCCCATGCTCTTCTTGGTGTAAGGTCTTCTACATTTCCGCGTGGAGGACACTCAAGTTGATCCTGCATCTCCAACCCGGGAGCAAAATATGAAGGTCATGGATATTGACCGCCGTCACTGCCTCCCTTATGAGGACTTCGTCCAGGAATATCTCTTCCCCAAGAAGCCCGTCGTGCTCGGCGGCGCCCTCGCTGGCTGGCCAGCGCTGGATAAATGGACACCCGACTATTTCAAAAGCCGTTACGGAACCAAAAATCTAACCATCGACGGCAAGAAATACACCATGGCCGACTTCATCGACCGCGTAAGTTCTTCCACCCCTGAAAACCCCGCCCCTTACCTCCGCAACGCCGTCGTCGACCAGCTCTTGCCCGAGCTACTTGCCGACATCAATCCCGAACCACCTTACTTCCTTCCCAACTGGCTGGACGGCAAACTTGGTCGGGTGCTGCGCTCACGCCTGCATGACGGCTCTCCCGAACTGTACATCGGTGGCTGTGGCGCAAAGTTCCCCTTCCTCCATTTCGACAGCTATCATACCCATGCCTTCCTGGCCCAGATCTATGGCGTCAAGGAATACACCGCTTTCACCGAAGACCAAACCCCTCTCATCTACGTACATCCTCATCAATCCAATGCCTCCCAGATACCCGACATCGAGAATCCCGATCTCGACAAGTTTCCCTTGTTCGCCGAAGCCATCCCCATGCGTTTCCGCCTCCATCCCGGCGAGATCCTCTTTATTCCCGGCGGCCTCTGGCACACTGCCAGGATTCTTACCCCTTCCATTTCAATTTCCGTGAACCGCGCCAATGCCTCCAATTGGTCTACCCTCACTCACGATATGTGTGCAAAAGCCCCCCTCCCCATGAAACCAATCGCAGCCGCCTATTTGAGCGGCATTCGCGCTTTCCGCACCCTACTTGGCTCTCGAACCTAACCTCACCAAAACGTCTCCCGCCGCTGCGAGAATTATTCCCACGAAAGTCGAAGTGACGCTGAATTTGTCTAGCGGCCGCCGGACCGTCGCAGGCGCCTAACCTCAACTGGTTCTCAGTAGCGCAGGACCAGACTTTTCCCTCCCTAGTAGCACGGGCTTCAGTGAGCCTGTGCTCCGACCAACCTAATCCTTAATCTCAATCTCCTGTCCGGTAGCTTTCCCTAAAGCCCGAAGGTAAGCTTCCATCGTCCGCGCGTGACCCAGGACAAAACGCGACATAAACCGAAACACTGGATTGTAAACTTCGCCGTCCTCTGTGATGCGAACCACGGTAGTGTCCCCCTTTTGCTCGAGCGAATACGTCCACGTCCCGGAATAAGGCAGGTTCTCCGTAGCAACCCGACGCTTCAGTGACCGCGGCGGCGCGCTGTCCACCAACTCATAAGTGACCGTCTCCCCGTCGCGCGTCGTTTCCCGCACCATCTCTCGCCCTTCGCTCCCTGGAACCGCTTCGTAACGCAACACGTCCGGCCGCCAATTTTGCGGCCCCGCAATCAACGAAAAAAGTTGCTCCGGTGTCGCCCGGTAAGCAGCGCAGCGCGAAACGCTATGCCGTTTCGGCATCAACGAGCCAATTCCGACCACCCCAACAACAAGCATTGCAACTGCAGCGATCACAATCAGCAGGATTCTCACTGGTCATGCTCTCTCTTTCTCAGCCGAAGCAGTACCCTTGCGTATCTCGCAAGGTGCTCGACGCCTTGCAATGCCGTCTCTAGCTCCCCCGCAGACATCAACCGGAACATTGCTCCAACCAGCTCCGGGTCCAGCACGGTGTTCTGCTCTTTGACCCTCACGCCTTCTGCCGTCAACGTCAACCCCACGCGCCGCCGGTCCGTCTTGTCTTGTCGGCTCTGGATGTATCCCCCACGCACCAAGCGCGCCACTGTAATGCTCATCGCCGACCGGCCCACACCCATGTGCTCAGCAAGCTTCGACAAAGTCGTCGCTCGCGTAGCGTGCAGGTGATCGAGTACGCTAGCTTGGTGTTCAGTGACGGTTCTTCCCGTCTCGTCCTCGCGCAGATGCCGGCGATGGCAAGCCAGAAAAATCTCCGGGTAGGCCTCCATGAGCCTTGCGATTCGCGAGTCCAACATAATCGCCAGCTTCCACAAAATGATTTGATCCGTCAAACAAATTGTTTGGACGGGAAGAGCAGAGGCGACAAGAACCGACTCCAGTCAGTAAATGAACTCCAGCGGAGCGTTTTCAAGATGGCCAGAATCGCTGAGCTTGCTTCTGCAGCGGCCCCGGACCGTCGCGGGCGGCTTTGCTCGCGTTCCCCGGTGGCGCGGGCCTCAGCCTGTGCCGCGGAGGAGCATTCCTCTCTTCCTTCCGTCGCCGTTCTGAAACGGCCACCCGCAACCCGCTCAATCCACAGTTCTTAATTTATCACTTGACAAATAGACGCGGATGCGGTATCCTTTAGTTAAGGTTCTAGTGACAGTGGCCCCGTTCGGTGTCTCCGCTAACCAGCAACCCGATCCCTTTCCATATTCGTCTCGAGCCCTAAGTCCTTTATCTACCGCTTTTACACCGAATCGTTCGCTAACTCCTTTATCTACCGCATTTACGCAAATACACCGGGTGGGGAGTGGATCCAACCATTCTGCCCTCGACCTCCTCGGTGCTCTCTGTATCTTTGTGGCAAATCCATTCCTTTCATACTCTTGCAAACTCTTTGTCGCTGTCGCGAAACTCAACCCCTTTGCAATCAAGCAAATCCACACTCTCTTCCCAAAACACCCGGGGTGGGGTGTCCCGCACATCATCCGCCCTCTCTACGCTATACTTCACCACCCTTCGCCCACTCACAGGAGATTCGTGCATGAAATCTTGTTTCTTTGCTTTGGCCGCGCTAGCTGCAATTTCAACAGTACCAATCGCCGCGGCGCAAAGTTCCACCCTCGACGCCAAGCTCGATCAGGAACTTCCTTCTCTGGTCTCTACTTACAAGTCATTGCACGCCGCCCCAGAGCTTTCTCATCACGAGGATAAGACCGCAGCTTTGCTGGCGAACGCATTGCGCGGCTTCGGCTACGATGTCACCGAACACGTCGGCAAATATCCCAACCCGCAGTGGCAAGGCCACGGCATCGTCGCGGTAATGAAAAATGGCGCAGGCCCCACGGTTTTGGTTCGCGCCGATATGGACGCATTGCCCGTCGAAGAACAAACGGGCCTGCCCTACGCTAGCCACATCCACACCAAAAATGATGCCGGCGCCGATGTCGGCGTAATGCACGCTTGCGGACACGATATTCACGTCACCACGCTGATTGGCACCGCCCAACTTCTCGCCGCATTGAAAGAGCAATGGCATGGAACACTAGTCCTCATCGGCCAACCGTCAGAGGAAACCATTGACGGAGCAAAATCCATGCTTGCCGATGGACTCTACTCGCGCATCCCCAAACCCGATTATGCCCTCGCCCTGCACGACAGCTCTGAACTCGAAACTGGCAAAATCGGTTATACCCCCGGCTATGCCCTCGCCAGCTCCACGTCTGTCGATGTCACCATCCGCGGCCGCGGCGCTCACGGCTCGCGGCCGGAGGTAAGCAAAGACCCCATTGTGCTCGCCGCCGAATTCATTCTCGCAATACAAACGATTGTCAGCCGTGAGAATTCGCCGTTCGATCCCGCCGTGGTCACCGTCGGCTCCATTCATGGCGGAACAAAATACAACATCATTCCCGACGACGTTCACCTTCAGCTCACCATCCGCACATACAAGGAAGAAGTACGCCAGCACATCCTCGCCTCTCTCGAGCGCATCGCCAAGGGCGTCGCGCTCGCCGGGGGCGTCCCTGAAGATCGCGCCCCCATCGTGAAAGCCAGCGAAACCGAAGTAACTCCCGCCATGTATAACGACCCGCCGCTAACCGAGCGTGAAGTATCGGCACTCAAGCACAGCCTCGGTGCCGACAATGTTGTTGAAAAACCTCCGGTGATGGGCAGCGAAGACTTCGGTCAATTCGGCTTGGAGGGACACAAAATTCCGACTTTCATGTTCATGGTCGGCGCAATCGACACCGACCGCATCGCCAACAGCCAAAAAACGGGCGTACCGCTACCTTCGCTCCACTCCGCACTATTCTGGCCAGTTCCCGAACCAACGATCCGCACCGGAGTGAAAGCCATGACCACAGCCGTACTGGAATTAATGAAGAAGTAGCAAGCTTAAGAGTGAAGCTTGGCGAGCCGCGCTTCGCCGGCAGCCAGCGTGGATTCTTTTTTGCAGAAAGTGAACCGAACTTGGCTCGCGCCGTCGCGCGCATCATTGTAGAAGCTGGAGCCGGGAACTGTGGCGACGCCAATTTCTTCGACCAGATATTTCGCGAAGGCCACATCCTTCGTGGCCGCCGCAAACCTCCGCGGGTCCGGATCGGAAAAACGCGAAATGTCGGTCATGATGTAATACGCGCCGCGCGGCTTGAAAACGGTGAAGCCAGCTTGTTCCAGAATTTTCAGCAAGCGCGCGCGCTTCTCACCGTAACTCGCTGCTAGCCTGTCGTAGTAACTCTGCGGCGAGCGCAGCGCAATCGCTCCGGCCTGCTGCAGCGGCGCGGCGGCGCCAACGGTAAGAAAATCGTGCACCTTGCGAATCGATGACGTCGCTTCCGGCGGCGCAATGGCCCAGCCCACGCGCCAGCCTGTCACGCTGTACGTTTTGGACATGCCGTTGATCACGATGGTGCGCTCGCGCATGCCCTCGATCTGCGCCATGGAAATGTGCTCCGCGCCATCGTACAGAATGTGCTCGTAAATTTCGTCGGTGATACAGAACGCGTTCCATCGCACGCAAAGGTCGCGAATGAATTCCAGCTCCGCGCGCGTAAACACTTTGCCGGTAGGATTGTTCGGCGTGTTGAGAATGATCGCTTTGGTGTGCGGTCCAAAAGCGGCGGCGAGTTCTTGTTCGTCATAGGACCAAAAGGAGTTCTCATCAGCGGGCGGGCGCATTTTGACGAAGCGTGGTGTCGCCCCGCTCAGAATCGCGTCGGGTCCGTAATTTTCGTAAAAAGGCTCGAAGACGACAATTTCGTCGCCGGGATTGATGATGGCCATCATCGCCGACATCATTGCTTCCGTAGAGCCACAACAAACGGTGATCTCGCGTTCCGGATCGACCCGCACCCCTTGCGTGCGCTCGAATTTCTCGACGATGGCGTCGCGCAGCGGCTTCGCGCCCCAGGTGATCGCGTACTGGTTGATGTCGTCGGAAATGGCTTGCCGCGCCGCTTCCTTGACTTCCGCAGGCGCCGCGAAGTCCGGAAAGCCTTGCGACAGGTTCACGGCATTGTGCTTTAGCGCCAGCCGCGTCATTTCGCGAATCACTGATTCGGTGAACTGTTCCGCTTTAGCGGAAAGCATGCGCCGCGCGATTTGCGTCATAGCAGATTCAGGAGCATTCATAAGTTTGAGCTTATGAGTTTAGAGTTGCACGGGAGAAAAGCAAAGCGAAAGAACGGAGGAAGAATAGGAGGCAAAGGAAAGCAAAACGCGGAGGCGCTGAGGGCGCCGAGATTTCGCAGAGAAGAATCATGATTGCAGAAGGTTAGTGTTAGTGGCCGTGCCCGGCGCTGGTACTGGCTACTGCAACGGGAGTCGGCATGCTGGTGCCGTAAATCATGCGGTAGACCTCGGCATTGCGCAAAACGATTTGCACATAGTCGCGCGTTTCCGTGAATGGAATGGATTCCACCAGTTCCGGGATCTCTTCGTAATTCCGTTCGCCGCGCCACAGCGCGATGCGGTCTTCGCCGGCGTTAAACGCGGCCAGTGCATACTCCGGAGCGCCCAGGTTATGCAGCAGGCCGGTGACGTAGACCATGCCAACTTGCAAGTTGAAGTCGGGTTCAAAGAGGCTGTTCTTTGTGTAGCGCACGCGAAGCTGCCGCGCCATCAGCCGCCCGGTTTGCGGAAGGACCTGCATCAAGCCGACAGCATTTTTGTGTGACACGGCATCGGCCTGGAATGTCGATTCCTGGCGAATCAGTCCCGCTGCCAGCATAGGATCAAATCCATTTTTGGTCGCTTCGCGGCGCAACGCCGGCTCGTAGGGAAGCGGGTACAGTGTTCGCCACACAATCAGGGGGACATCGGAGAATCGGCGCGCATCAAAATTGGGAACGATTAATCGCCCGTAGGCCATGCCGGCGGCAAAATGTCCCTGGTCGAATGCGGCTTGCGCGGCCTCAAAGAGCAGCCGGGGAGAGCCGGCCGCAAAATACGCGGACTTCAACTCCAACTCCGCGGCGGAATCGAACGCAATGCTGCGAAGAGCTTGCGCGCGCGTCCAGCCGTCCATCGCGGCCGGCGCAATAGGCTCATCAAAGGGACGCAGCGGCGGAGGCGGCGGAATCTGGGCGAGAAACTCCGGTGGGTCCTCTTCGCCGGGTCCGATTTTATCCAGACGCACAGCCGAGTGCTGGCCAAAATAGGTTTCCGGAAAACGCTCGGACGCCATATGGTAGTAACTGCGCGCGTGTGCCAGATTCCCGCCGCGTTCAGAATCGCGCCCGAGCCAGTAAAGAGCGTTGGGAGCATTAGCAGAAACCGGATACTTGCGCAGGAAAGCAATAAATTTGCCGTCGGCGTCCGGCTGGCGATTCAAGTAAGCGACCCAGGCCACGCGCCACTCGCAATTGAAAGCGTATTTCCCGGCCGGAAAATTATCGAGCAAGCGTTGGTAGTATCCCGCGGCCTGGCTGCGGTTAAGTTCCACCCAATAATAATTTCCCGCGGCCATCAAGCCTTCCTCGGCCCACTTGCTAGCCGGGTATTTCTGGACCAACTGGTCGATCGCGGCCAGCATTTCGCCTTCTTTTTTATCGGTGCGATAAATCTGAGAAAGCGCATAGAGCCGCTCGGCATCCACATCGAGATCGGTCAATTCGAGCAAAGAAACCAGCGAAGGGGACCCTCTCAACTGCACACGGGATTCAGCAACACGCAACTGTGCGAGCTGGCGGTGCGGATTTTCTTGCTCATGCAGCATGCCTTGCAATTTTTCAAATTCGGCACGCGCCTCTTTCCATTTGCGCGCGTCGAAAAATGCTTGCGCCCGCTGCTCCTGCAATTCCACTCCGGGATAGGGATATTCCTTGCCGAGGCTCTTGGTGAGAGACGGAAGTGCAGTGGCAGCTGCTTTGCCTTCGTCGGAGAGCGGATATTTGTAGAAGAGAACCTGGTAATCCTTGGCGGCGCGCGCGGTCTGGCGAGCGGCTTTGTATGCTTCGCCGCGCAGCAACAGGAGCGGAGGTTTGGAGGAGGTCGGGGAATAAGCTTCGAGCGCCTCGACAGCAAGCTGGGGTTTGCCGGCTTCGATCGCAGCAGGCACGAGGATTTCGAGGATCTGCTCGCGCATTGCGCTGGCCGGGTGCTCGCGCTCTATGATCTCCAGATTAGCGAGAGCTTCGGAGTTGCGCTTCAGAACGCGCTGCGTCTGCGCGGTCCAGAACAAAACGTATTCGTTCAACAGGGTGTCGCTTTTGGCTTTGTTCAACCAGACAAGCGCTTGCGGCGGATGATTTTTGCTGTAGTCGTCGTAACCGAGCGCCAGCGCGGCGCGTGCGCCCCAAACGTTGCCCGCGTTTTTCCTCGAGAACTCCGCGAGCTTCTCATAGGCGCCGGGGGTGGCGTTGTGCAGAGCGCGGGCCAGCGAAGAGAGTTCGCGCTGCATGGCTTCGTCATCCGGCGAGGTCGAAGTCAGATCGGGAGCGGAGGTGTCGGTAAAACAACCATTTCGGCACGGCGCCGGCTTGGGCTTGTTGGATTTCTTTTTCCTGTGCTTGGTTTGGCTTAACGCTTCCGAACCGGCGAGCAACAGCGACAGCACTGCCACAGCAGCAGCACAACGCTTCCATGCGGCAAGCCTAGTGTTGGCGCGCGGGAGTGGCGTACGGATACTCGCCGAGGGCGTGGGCATCACCCTCCGCGAGAATTTCCACCAGCCAGCGATAAAAGTAATCCACTGGGTGGTCCATGATGGGTTTGAAGCGCCGGTCGTACTCTCTATGAGCTTTTTCAATGTCGTCACGTAATCTGATGCAGAGATCCTTATTTTCGCGGCCTAGCCGCACCTGCTCCGGACGTAGCATTTTAATGTCTTGCATGGAAACTTTGGCCACCCGATTTGCGCGGCGGTGCAGTTCCTGCTCTTCCGGGGAGAGGCGGTTGACGTCGAATTCGTCTTGGTAATCAGGCTCGGCCACCACGGCGCTGGGAAGCGCGGCGTCGTCCTCAAAATTTTGCTCCACTGCGGGCTCGAGATGCAACTCCGGCATAGCCGGCGGCGGCGCAGGAGCTCGGTATTGCGGAGCGGCGGGCGCGGGCTCTCTGCGTTGTGGGGCCGCAGGCGCCGCATGAACTGTGCTAGGCGGCGGGGGCTCGGCTGTCTTCATAGTGCTGGCGATACGAGCCATTTCCGCCTCGAAGGGCGAGCGCGGGCTGCCCTGCACGGACGAAGATACGAAGCGCGACATGACATCAAGAACGGCAGAAATTGACGCGGCGGCTGCCTGCGCGCGAAGCATGGAGGACAGAGCGTTAGAAGGCCTGCTGCTGGCGCAAGCGGCGACCACATCAGAAACAGCCTGGTGAAGCTCTTCGGTGGTGCGCTGAATGCGTTCGAGGTTCTCGCGGAGTGCGCGAGAAACGGCCTGGTCGACGGCGCTGGGCGGGTTGGGGTCGTTTGGCATCGGAATGGTTACGATTTAGGCGCGAAATAGCGCGTTTTGTGATTTTGGAAGGTAGGTGCTTGCGAGTCAATCACCTGCGTGTACCCCTGTGCCCAGAAGTACAGTTGCCTGTGTCGGTTCTAGCGAAGAGGATGCTGCTGTCGTAACCGTTTAAGGTGCGTTCGACTCGCCCCGTGGAGGCGGCGCTGCGCGTTTGACTGGCGTGTCGTTCGAGCGTAATATCCGCGGTACTTGACGAGGGCGGTAATGTCGGACGAACGTGATCCCCTGCTGCGGAAGTACAGCATCGAGAAGCCCGTAGCTTACTCGGCGGTGCCACTTCCCGGAAGAGAAGAAGCGGTTCCGGTCGGTGCATCGCTGCTCCGGCTTGCGGAGCCCGTTCCTGTCGGCGAAGCGCGGCCGAAAAAGCGAGCGGTCTGGATTGTGCATGGAATGGGGCAGCAAGTTCCGTTTGAAACCGTAGACGGGCTGGCGGAAGGAATCATTCGCGTGGCGCAGCCGGGCCCGGAGGGGTTTGCCCCAAAAATGCGGGTAGTGCAAATCGGCGATCAAACCATACAGCGAGTTGAACTCGAGGTGTCCGTGGGGGACGGGGTTCAGGAGCTGCATTTGTACGAGGCGTATTGGGCGCCGGTTACCGAGGGAGAGGTAAAGCTTTCGGAAGTCATCAGCTTTCTTTTTTCAGCGAGTTTTCGTGGCCTGCTGAATACGGTTAAACCGTTCCATCGCGCGATGTTCGATCAATTTGTAAAGGTAAAGATCAACTGGCGCGCGGCAGTGGAGATCACGATTGCCCTGCTGACCCTGGCCGCTCTCGTCGTTATCAATACGGTGATTGTGGCCGCAGGAGCTTCCGCCTATGGCCTGGCAGGATCCAGACTGGCCAGCCAAAACTTCTGGCACCTCGCCGATAGTTGGACGTCGGTTAGCGCCATTGCGAGTTGCCTGAGCGCGGTGGCCATTGCGTTTGGGTTGATAATTTTCCTGGCGGTACTTTCCCATCCGGCGGCAGCGGCAAAAAGAATGGCTTCTGCCGTCGCGAAGGCGGCAAAGGGAAAGCGGCTGCTCAGCCTGGTGGAGAAGAGCAGCAAATTTGTGATCACCGCAGCGGGTTGGCTGGCGTTCTTTTTGACCCTTGTTGCGATTATCGCCGGCGGGACCACCCTCGCGGTGTTTGTCATCGTTGGAAGCGCGAAGCTGGCCCCGAATTCGCTGTTTCCAGAGCTACAGGCCTTCGCCACTGCGCTGGTGGGAATTATGGCGGCAGTGGCTGTAGTGGTGTTGGTGACCAAAGGGTTTCTACGCTCTGCTGGAAAAGTCGTGTGGTCCTGGTTGCCGTACGAACCGTTCTTCCTGGTATCCATGCTGTTATTCCTGAGTGCATGCCTTGGTCCCTTGTTGATCGGTTACGGCTGGATCTCATTTTCCGGTGTTTACGCGGCGCTTCCGGCGTGGATGAGCCGGCCGTTCTGGGTGTGGCCGCTGTTGCTGCTTACTAGCTCGATGGTGCGCACATTGCTGGTGCAGTACGTCGGAGACGTTGCGGCGTACGTTACCTCGCAAACGCTCGATCGCTTCAATACCGTTCGCGAGCGGATCAAACAAATCGCCTTGGACTCGGCGCGAGCGGTATACCTGGCGCAAGAAAACGGAGAGTTTCTGTACGACAAAATCGCGGTGGTGGGACATTCGCTGGGCTCGGCGATCGCTTATGACACGCTGAATGCTTTGCTGAACGCGGAGAAACTGTCGCAGACGAAACTGAAGATCGCCGAACGCACTTGCCTGCTGGAAACGTTTGGCTCGCCCCTGGACAAGATCGCTTTCTTTTTCAGTTTTCAGGGCAGTGATATGTTTCACATCCGGGAGCAACTGGCGGCCGCGGTGCAGCCGCTGATCACTGACTACAAGGAATTCCGCAGGTTTCCATGGATCAATGTTTATTCGCGGAACGATATTGTTTCGGGGAAAGTGGAACTCTACGACCTTCCGCTAAAAGAGCAGACTGAAGCGATGCAGGCATTGATCAAGAAGCACGCGGTGCAACCTGTTCGGGACCTCGATGCGATTGTGCCACTGGCGGCGCACGTCGCGTATTGGAAGAACCGAACGGTCTGGGAAGAACTACTGGCAGCGATAATTAAGCCTGAAAACTCCTGCGATTCTTAAAAAAACGGCTGCGTCATTTCGACGCAGCCGGTCGTTTACCCACAATCGATGGTTTCGATTATGCGGCGATGAACAGCGTTGTGCCGCCGCGGTTCACTAACAGGAGCGCTTCGTTGTTGCCGGCTTTGTGCATGGCTTGCTCGAATTCTGCTATGTTGTGAACCGGCTGATGGTTCACTTGCTGAATTACGTCGCCTCTTTGCAAGCCGGAGTCGGCTTTGGGGCTTGAGGGGTCGATGCCGGTTACGACGACGCCTTTGGTGGAGGCGGGCAGGCCGAGTTGCTGCGCGGTATCCGCGTCGAGGTTCTCGACATTCACGCCTTCCAGGGCATCCTTCGATGCGCCCTCTTGCTGATTCTCCGCTTGCTCCTTGGAGTTGGGCAGTTCGCCAAGCTTTACCGAAACCTCGCGGGTGCTGGCATTTCGGGAGATTTTCAGCTTGGCGGTATCGCCGGGCTGCATCATCGCGATGGTGTTACGCAGCTCATTGGCATCGTTCACAGGTTGACCATTGACGTCGAGGATGATGTCACCACGCTCGATGCCGCTGGCTTGCGCCGGGCCCTTCGGGCTGACATCGCCGACGAGAGCGCCCTTTGCGGTATCGCCCTGTCCCAACGCTTTGGCCATAGCCGGAGTGATGGGTTGTACCACCACGCCCAGGTAACCGCGAGTGACTTTGCCGTGGTCAAGGATTTGGTTCATGACGCTGCGCGCAAGGTTGACCGGAATCGCGAAGCCGATGCCTTCGTTGCCTCCGCTGCCGTGCGACAAAATCGCGGTGTTGATTCCGATGAGTTCGCCACGATCGTTAATCAGCGCGCCGCCGGAGTTGCCAGGATTTATCGGCGCGTCGGTCTGGAGAAAATCTTCATAGTCCTCAATGCCGAGGTTTCCGCGGCCCTTAGCGCTGACGATGCCCATGGTCACGGTCTCACCGACTCCGAACGGATCACCAATGGCCAGCGAATAGTCGCCGATTTGTACTTTGGAGGAATCTCCCAGCGTAATCGCGGGAAAGTTCGAGCCTTCCAGTTTCAAAACGGCCACATCCGTTTTTGGATCGGTACCGATGATCTTTGCTTTCAGTTCACGTTTGTCAGAGAGAGTCACTTTTACGTCGGTGGCACCGTCTACAACGTGATTATTGGTCAGAATGTAGCCCTCCGGACTGACGATGACGCCGGAGCCGAGGCTTTGCTCGCGGCGCTTTTCGGGAACTGCCCGGCCGCGGCCGAATTGCTTGCCGAAAAACTGACGAAATAGCGGATCGTCCGGCATCCCTTCAGCGAATTGATTTGGTGTACGAACAACTTTGGACGAAGAAATGTTCACGACGCTGGGTAGAACTTCCTTCACGACCGGCGCGAAGCCCGATTTGCTGGGCCCTTCGCTCGGATCGGCTAACTTCAACGAAGCACGGACGTGTCCGGCGGTCGCACCGAAATTGGTGCGAGCGGCTGCGTAGCCTCCGACGGCGGCGGTTAGACCGACGGCCAAGATCGCAGCTTGGGACTTGCGCGAAAAGCTTATGCCACTCATATTTTCTCCCTAAATTCTCGACCTGGCGGCACGGCACCAGATGTCACATTTGAATTAGACGAGGTGTCCCCACGCATTGCACCTCCCGGCGGGTGAGTATTTCGGGCGCCGTCGATTGGGTAGACGGTAAGTCTCGGTCAGATAGTGGGTTACCAAGCATGTCGGAAAATAGAAGGCGAATTTCGGCAAACGCCCGCGGCTACGCGATGATTCCTTTGCGGACCGCGTACAAAATCAGCTCCGGCAAGCTTTTTAGCTTCAGCTTCTCCATGATGTTGGACCGATGGGTCTCCACTGTGTAGACGCTAAGATTGAGGACGGCGGCGACTTCCTTGTTGGACTTTCCTTCGGCGACCATTTGCAAAATTTCGCGCTCGCGGGGGGTCAGGAGATCGTACGAATCTTCGGCACCGGTGCGCTGGAGTTTGCGCATGTAGTCTTCAAGGAGCACTTTGCTGACCGCAGGGCTGAAAAACGATTTTCCTTCTGCGACCGAGCGTATCGCGCGCACCAAGTCTGATTCGGCAGAGTCTTTCAAGAGATACCCGCGGACGCCAGCCTTGAGCGCTCGCAAAATGTAAGTTTCATCGCGATGCATGCTGAGAACCACAACGGCTGGAGCGGAATCGGCTTGGGTAATCTGCTTGGCAGCTTCAATTCCATTCAGGTTGGGCATGCCAATATCAAGGACGGCGACATCAGGTTTTAGTGAGGCGGCCAGAGCGACCGCCCGTCTGCCGTCTTCGGCTTCACCCACGACGACGAGGTCGGAGTGTTGCTCGATAGTCAACCGGAGGCCGCCTCGAATCAAGGTATGGTCGTCGGCCAGGAGAATTCTGATTTTTTTCATGCGACGTGGCCGGCCTTTGTGGGCGGCAGTGGCAATTCCGCATGGATGGACGTCCCCGCGCCGGGCTGGGACTCAATTGCGATAGTGCCGCCCAACCGCTTCACGCGCTCTTCCATACCGAGAAGGCCCATACCGCGTGTGCGCCTTGCGTCGAAGCCGCGGCCTTCGTCCTTAATCTGCACCTGCACGGCGGTGGATGTCTCGCGGAGCTCGACAGTTACATTTTTTGCGAGGGCATGTCGCTGCGCGTTGTTCACCGCCTCTTGCACAACACGGTAAACGCAGACCGTTAGCGAATCGGGAAGAGTTTCTGAAACATTTTCGGCTTTTACCTCCACCTCGACGTCACCGCGCCGCGACACTTCCCGGGCGTACCATTCGAGGGCCGAAACCAGCCCCAAGTCGTCGAGCATCGACGGGCGCAACAGGAGCGCCATGTTGCGAACCGTTTGCACGACTCGTTCCGCCACCGCTTTGATGCGCTGCACCACCTCTTGCCCAGCAGCATTGCCGGGAATCTGATTGGAGAGCCTGCCGACGTCCATCAACAGCAGGCCCAGCGCTTGGCCCACTTCATCGTGAAGTTCGCGAGAAAGCGAACGGCGCTCGGTCTCCTGAGCGTCGAGAAGCCGCGCCGAAAGCTCTTGCAGCTCCTCACGATTCCGAGCCAGCTCCGCGTAACGTAGACGTTCCTGGCGTTCCAAACGGAGAATGTAAAGCGCGCTGCCGATGGCCAATAGCAGCCCGGAAGCGAGGGTAATGACCAGCAGCCGTGTTAAACGGTCTTGCAGCCGGCCGAACTCCGAAAAGGCGGCTTGTTCGGCGGCTATGGTTTCATTGTCGTTGAGCAGCTCGATTTGTTGCGCGATAGTTACAAATTGTTGTCGGCGAGGAATGATCTGCTCGCTGAGAATTTGCTGAGCACGGTCTCGAAATTCTTTCGGTGTCCTGGTGTTCGCGGATCGGACGATGTCCTGCTCTTCGAGCAGATATCCTTGTAAGTGTTCGACCAGACTTTGTTCCTGAGGACTTCCGTCGGTCGGATACGCTTTTACGGCAGACAGCGCTTCCTGACCTCTTTTCAGGACTTCCGCGCCACTCGTAATGTCCTCGAGCGGCGTTTCGCTGAGAAGAATACGCTCGACATTATTGGCGTAAACGCTAGCGGAAAGCACAACCGTGGTAAGCACCCGCCTGCGCTCCAAGGATCGGTTGCGGGACTGCTCCTCGCTAATGTGCAAGCTGCGAAGCGTCTGCAGTGCATACATTCCAGAGCCGATCAGGAGTGCCAGAAGGCCTCCGTAGCCGAGCGCTAGAACCGCGCGAAGCCTGGGCAGCCCTGGGCGGTTTTCGCGAGGCAGCTTGGGCGCGGCCTCCGGTGTCAGCGTCATATTCGCCTCGGGGGGATGCATTCTTTCAATAAAACACGATCACTTGCAGAAGCGCAAATCGATGCAGATCGCTGCGCACTTCGGCAGGCCTGACGTGGAGACAGGCTAAACCTGTCTACTAAGCATGGTAAAATAGAAGAGCACGGAGGGGGCGACACGGTTTCGACGGAAGCTGTCGCGGCCCGAAGGCATGCCGGGACCCACCTGCCCGTAACTTGGTGGAAACTAGAACTGCCAACAACAACTTGGCACTTGCTGCTTAATTAATTAAGCGCACGCTTCCCCGGGCTTTGCTCATGGGCCCGGTAAGAGGCGTCACACAGTGAGCTGGCCTGAGCCTTTCGGTCCGTAAGGCTCGGGCGAGAACCATCGGACTAGCTGGCTGCGTTTCTTGCTCATTCTGAGCGCGGCGGGCGAAAACAACGGAAT
>Ga0307478_10000105_pt1 | contig 96444 bp, 111 predicted proteins | sample atmos_gasesECM4C_2_FD_203713 | JGI IMG/M metagenome (GOLD analysis project Ga0307478, IMG submission 203713) | Hardwood forest soil microbial communities from Morgan-Monroe State Forest, Indiana, United States - atmos_gasesECM4C_05 | ecosystem: Environmental > Terrestrial > Soil > Temperate...
AAGGCGGTCGCATGTTTCTGACCGACCTAGGTGGATCGGTCTATAGCGCGAATCTCGACGGGTCTAACAAAAAGACAGTGCTTGCTGCGGAAGGAAACTTGACCGGCATCGTGTACGCCGAAATTCCTGCCGCGTAAGAACGGACGCACTATAGACCGTAACGATTAATAAGGAGAAGAAAATGGGCTCGCTAGCTTCTGCTCTAAAACTCGAGAACGTCTCCTACGACAAGAAAGGGCCTGTTGCGTATGTGACGCTGAACCGGCCCAAGGTGATGAACGCGCTCAACAAGGCGACGATCCACGAGCTGCGGGCAGCCTTCGAGGACGCGCGTGACGATTCAGCCGTCCATGGAGTCATCCTCACGGGCGCCGGCGAAAAGGCGTTTGCCGCAGGCGCCGATATCGCGGAGATCGCCAACAACACAGCTGTAGAAGCAGAAGAAGCGACTCGTCGGGGACAGGCATTGACCGACCTCATCGAGAACCTTGGCAAGCCGGTCATCGCCGCAGTGAACGGCTTTGCCTTGGGTGGTGGGTGCGAGTTGGCGATGGCGTGCACGATCAGGGTCGCTGCCGAGAGCTCGAAATTCGGCCAACCCGAAGTAAAGCTTGGAGTCATGCCAGGCTATGGAGGCACGCAGCGCATGCCTCGTCTGGTCGGAAGAGGCCGAGCGCTCAAGCTCATCCTCTCCGGCGACATCATCGATGCAGCAGAGGCTTATCGCATTGGCCTAGTGGACGAACTGGCGCCGGACGCGCACGTGATCGAGCGTGCCGAGACTGTGTTGAAGAAGATCATTGCGAACGCACCTCTTGGCGTGAAGTACGCGCTTGAGGCGGTCAACAAAGGGCTGGAGGCGGGCGTGGCCGAAGGCCTGCTCATCGAAGCCTCGCTTTTCGCAGTCTGCGCGTCGACCGACGACAAGAAAGAAGGTACGTCGGCGTTCCTCGAGAAACGCACACCGAAGTTTCAGGGAAGGTAAGACTTTAGGCGCCAACTCGAGGTTTCAAATGACTCGCTGCCGTAAGTAGCAATCGTGAAGAAGGAGATGCAAATGACAGAAGGCAACATATTTTCTGGATTGAAGGTCGTGGACCTGTCGAGCTTCATTGCCGGGCCGGGCGCTGCGACAATCTTGTCCGATTTCGGCGCCGATGTCGTCAAAGTCGAGCCGCTTGAGGGAGAGATGTGGAGAATCGGGCAGAAGATCCCGCCCCAGCCGCATTCAGAAGTCCCGTATCCCTTCCAATTGGCGAACCGAAACAAGCGTGGCGTTGCGCTCAATCTGAAGGCTGCCAGCGCGCAGCAGGTTCTCGAACGGTTAGCGAAGTGGGCCGATGTGTTCATCGTTAACACGCCGCATCCCGCGCGCAAGAAATTGAAGCTCGAATATGACGATGTCGCGCGGTCGAATCCGCGCCTGATCTATGCCGATCTCACCGGCTTCGGCGAGAACGGTCCGGACGCAAATCTTCCGGGATTCGACCTCACGGCCTTCTGGGCGCGAAGCGGCTTGTTATTTATGACGCGCGATGCCGGTGAGCCGCCGACGTGGCCAGTGTCAGGTAGCGGTGACAATGCAACTGGGGTCTGCATTTATGCCGCGATTGCGACCGCGCTTTATCGTCGCGAACGCACCGGCAAAGGCTCCTACGTCACAACTTCGCTGCTCGCTGCGGGCGTCTGGTCGGCCAGCGTCTTTATTCAAGCCGCTCTATGCGGTGCGAGTTTCTATGGGCTGCACGACCGAACCCATCCCGCAAATGCAGCTTTGAATACGTATCGCTCTTCCGAAGGCACCTGGTTCGTTCTTGTAGCGACTCCGGACAAGGTACCGGCGGTTCTGAAAGCAATGGGTCGTGAGGATATCCTGACGGATCCGCGGTTCTCGGATCCTGCCAAGGTCGCGCAAAACCGGCCGCAACTGACGGCATTGCTCGATGAGCTCTTTGCTTCGCAGCCAATGTCGCACTGGTATGAGGTCTTCAACGGCGTTCACGTCCCCTTCGGCGCCGTGCGTGAGCCGCAGGAAGTGGTGAATGACCCACAATTGCGAGCAAATGGCATCGTCGTTCCGCTGGTAGGAGCTGGCGAGGGCCTGACTTCGACCATCAGCAGTCCTATTCAGGTGCACGGCGTTTCTAAAGTGCCTGCAAGACGCGCGCCGCGAATCGGCGAGCATAACCACGAAGTGCTCAGCGAGCTCGGCTTCACCACCGACGATATCGATGGGCTTCGTGCAAGCGGTGCCATTCCACCGGTTCAAGAGAAACCGGTCGCGGCGGACTGAAAAAAGATCGAGAAATAAATCGACTTCTTGCGTGCGAGATTGTTCGGCCCGCTTGGCATTTGGAATGAACATCGATTGGAGCTGATCAATGTCCGATATTGTTACTGAGTGTTCTGGAAGTATCCTGCAAATTAAACTCAACCGACCATCCAAGAAAAATGCGATGACGTCCGCGATGTACATTAGCCTGGCGGATATTTTCAACTGTGCAGCAAAAGATGACCGCGTGCGGGTGGTGCTTTGGCACGGAGCGGGAGACTCGTTCTGCGCGGGCAACGACTTGGAAGATTTCTTGAAAACCCCAATGGGACCAGGCGACAGTCCACAATCGCGTTTGATCGAGGCGTTAATCGATTTCGGTAAGCCGATCGTCGCCGCGGTGCATGGCTTCGCCATCGGTGGCGGAACCACAATGTTGACGCACTGCGATTTTGTATATGCCAGCGAGACCGCGAAGTTCCGAATGCCGTTCATCAATCTGGCCTTGGTGCCGGAATTCGGAACGAGCTTTTCTTTGCCCGCGCGCATCGGCTATCTGCGAGCAGCCGAGCTGATTCAGCTGGGACAAGCTTTCGATGCCAAGCGCGCAGCGGAGCTCGGGCTGGTGACTCAGGTCGTACCTGACCAGCAACTCCTCGCAGCGGCTACTGAGACCGCTCGAAAGTTGACGGAAAAGCCTCCTGAAGCTCTGCAGGCCTGTAAGAGATTGATGAGGCAATCCACTCGTGAGCAGGTGCAGCGAGCCGCGAGATCGGAGAATGAGGAGTATGCGGTGAGACTCCGCTCTCCCGAGTGCAAGGAAGCGCTTACTGCGTTCTTGGAGAAACGTCCACCAGACTTCAGTCGATTAAACCAAACGGCACCGGTCGCATGATCGGGCAGTCGCAGAAAACAAAAATGGAGAGGACTCATCATGGCAAAAACTGAATCGATTCGAAATATAGCGATTGTTGGAACGGGAGTGATTGGCGCAAGTTGGGCTGCTCTTTACCTGGCGCGTGGCCTTAACGTTGTCGCCACGGATCCGGCGCCGAATGCCGAAGCGAATCTGCGGCGATACATCGATGCGGCGTGGAAGGATTTGATGGTGCTTGGAATTTCACCCAACGGCTCCCGCGACCATTTGCGGTTTACTCCTGATATGAAGGAAGCCGTTGCCGACGCGGATCTGGTTCAGGAAAACGGACCGGAACGCAAGGACTTCAAAGTCAAGCTATTTGCCGACATGGATGCGGCAGCGCCGAAGGATTCCATCATCGCTTCGAGTTCATCCGGTCTGACGATGAGCGTGATGCAATCGGCCTGCAAGTATCCTGAGCGGTGCGTGATTGGCCATCCTTTTAATCCTCCTCACATCGTTCCGCTGGTCGAGGTTGTCGCCGGCGCGAAAACCTCGCCGGAAACTGTTGAGCGGGCCATCTCCTTCTACACCTCGATCGGCAAAAAGCCAATCCACGTGCGAAAGGAAGTGGTTGGCCATGTCGCGAACCGGCTTCAGGCTGCTCTGTACCGTGAAGTCGTGTACCTCATCGAACAAGGTGTTCTGGACGTCGCTGATTCCGATGCCGCGGTGTGCTGGGGACCTGGACTGCGTTGGGGCCTGATGGGTCCAAATCTCCTGTTCCATCTTGGTGGTGGTCCGGGCGGAATTCAGCATTTCATGGAGCAGTTCACGGGGCCGTTGTCAGTATGGTGGAAAGATCTTGGCACGATCACTGAGTTCAGTCCCGAGGTGAAGCAAACCATCGTCAACGGAGTATTGAAGGAAGCTAACGGCCGTTCGATTGCAGAACTCGAACGGGAGCGCGACTCCATGCTGCTGGAATTGCTCACGACCCGCTCGAAAGCGGAAGAAACCGCACATGCCGGGTCAGACGCGGCAGCCGATTAGATCTGTTTCCCTCAAGGGGAAACACGGAGCGCAGAAAACGAGAACCGAAGATGATCTACGTTCATTCTCTCGGCCGAGCATTCCGATTCTATCCCGGCCGAACTGCGCTTGCTCGTGAAGGCCGGTCCTTGACCTTTCGCGAACTCCACACTCGCGTTGAAGGCATCGCATGCACGCTCACCAGCCACGGTTTTGGAGTGGGAGACCGCCTGGCTCTATTGCTGCCTAATGGGCCCGACTATATTGAACTCATGCATGCATGCAGCATGCTCGGCCTGATCGCCGTTCCGCTGAACACTCGCCTGTCGACCAAAGAGATTGACCGGGTTCTCGAGGACGCGCGTCCGCACGGGATCGTGCGCCATTCCTCCCTCGCTGTCCCCGGAGTACAGTTGAGCTGGCAACGGGTGATCGACGAGGAACCGCTTCCAATTCGCAGCGACCTTGCTCCGAAGGTCTTTTACGACCCGGAGGCCGTCTTGGGCCTTATCTATACAAGCGGCACGACGGGGCAGCCAAAAGGCGTCATGGTGACGCATGCCAATATCCTTGCTGATGTCCACAATTTCAATTACTGGATGCGCTATACCGAAGGCGGAACATACCTGCACGCCGCTCCGATCTTCCACATCGCGGATTTTCCCAGCATGTTCGCGGCCCCGGCATTCGGCGCGAGGCAAATCACAATTCCGAAATTTAATCCCCAGACTTTCTGCGAGACGGTTGCACGGGAGCGCGTGACTCACACGGTGCTCGTGCCGACGATGATCAATCTGCTCACACAACTCCCGGAGGCGAGAAAGTATGACTTGAGCAGCCTGCAGGTGCTGGCTTATGGTGGCTCACCTATGGCGCCAGAACTTATACATCGGACCCGGGAACTGGTGCCGAAGGTCAAATTGATTCAAGTGTATGGGTTGAGCGAAACAGGGTTTCTCACGGGCTTGCAGGATGAGGAGCACACTGTAGACAAGCTGATGTCCTGCGGACGACCCTGTCCTGGCGTCGATGTTCTGGTGACAGACACCTCTGGGAAACAAGTCGAGCCAGGGCAGGCAGGCGAACTGATCGCACGAGGCGCCAATGTCATGCGTGGCTATTGGAACAATCCTGAGGAAACCGCTGAAGCGTTTCGCGATGGATTCTTTCGCACGGGAGATATCGGCCAACAGGACACTGCGGGATACTGTTACATCCTCGACCGGCTAAAGGACATGATTGTTACCGGTGGTGAGAACGTTTATTCCGGGGAAGTGGAAGCCGTGATCTACGGACACCCCGCCGTTCGTGAAGTAGCTGTCTTTGGCGTCCCCGATCCGCAATGGGGTGAACTCGTAATGGCTTGTGTAGTTTTGATGCCAGGGGCAACTCTTACCGCCGACGATCTGATTGGTTTCTGCCGACGAAGCCTTGCAAATTACAAGCTTCCCAGGCGCGTCGAGTTCTCAGAAACGGAACTGCCCAAGAGCACTTCCGGCAAGGTACTGAAGAAGACTCTGCGCGAGCGTTTCTGGACACGCCAGCAACGTGCCGTTAGCTGACGTCACACTGTTTCATCGCGATCGTGGGCAGGTGCAACCTGAGATTCACGGATTCACGATCATTTATGCGAACGCGAAAACCAAAGTCCAGATCGAAGGGGAACAGAAATGAGCAAAGCCGCCGGTCAGCAGTCAACCAAGACATTAAGCAGGGTCGTTGATCTATTGGTGGAGCACAGAATCAAGCTTGATGCGCTGGAGCATATTCTGAAGGAGACCAATCCACTCGTTCATGAACTTTACCTCGGCACGATTGAGAACCTGCAAGCCCAAAGAGCATCGGAAGTGAACCGAGTGCTTACCCAAACGCTCAAATCAAAGCTTACGGAACGCTAGCAGTTTTTGAACCACTGCAATATCCCGATCTCTGATCCTCTCCGGTTGAGGATCCGAATATGAGGAGAGGAAGAAGTGCCTTAGGCAACCAAGGGCGATGACTCCGTGACCTCGGTCGGCAAGGTGAAATAAAACGTTGCACCTCGCCCGGCATTGGCGGTCGCCCACAACCGGCCGCCATGCGACTCCACAATTGAACGGCTGATGGCTAACCCCATGCCGCTGCCTTGCGGCTTGGTGGTAAAAAATGCAGAAAAAATCTGATCCATCTTCCCCGCTGGCAATCCTATTCCCGTGTCACTGACCGAGAACTGGAGTTGACCGTCTTGCAGTTCCGACTTCACCATAAGCTCTCCCCCTGAGTCCTTCATGGCTTCGATGGCGTTGAGCACAAGGTTCATAAACACCTGTTGCAGTTGCACAGGGTCTACCGTGATTTTGGGCAGTTCGGCAGGGAGTTCCGTGCGCACGGAAACCGAGTATCGATTGGCTTCCCCTTTCAGCAGCGTGAGCATTTCCTCGACAATTCCATTCACATCGACCACTTCACGTTGTGGAGGAGACTTCTTGTAGAGGGAGCGGATACGGTCGATGATCTCCGCCGCACGATTCCCATACTTATCGATTCTGGTTGCGGCCGCACGGGCCCGATCCAGATTGGGCGGATCGTGTGCCAGCCATTCAACGCAGCTGTTGGCGCTGGTGATGGCGGCAGCGATGGGCTGCTTGATTTCGTGTGCCAGCGACGCGGCCATTTCCCCCAACGTGCTCACACGATTGATGTGCGCCAACTCGGCAAGAGCTGCTTCTGAACGCCGGCGGTCTGTCACGTCCTGAATCGCGCCGATATATTCGAGTCGACCGTCCGTGTCTCGAGTACCGTGAGCAACCACGTGTAAATACTTGACGGAATTGTCCGGCATCTGCAACCGGTGCTCGTATTCGAAATCGCCGCCGTTGGCCCGCACTCGGTTCGTGGTCTCACGAAAGAGAGACAGGTCTTCGGGATGTAGTCGAGCAGCGATCCGTTCGAGCGTAACTGGCACGGTAGTCTCGAAATCAAAGATGCGATAAAGCTGCTCTGACCAGATGATTTCGTCCGTCGCTACGCGCCAGAAAAAGGTGCCCGTCAAACTGAGGCCTTGGCCTGCTGCCAAAAGCGCTTCACTCCGCTTCAACGCGGCCTCGGCCTGGGCGCGCTCAATGGCAATGCTCGCAATGTGCGTCACCTGCCCGATGAGATCCTGATGAGCGCGAGTTGGTTTTCCCGCTTTGCGCTGGTAGATACAGAACGTGCCAAGAACAGGTCCCTCTAATGAGTAAATTGGTGTGCTCCAAACGGACCGCAGCCCGTGAGTCAGGACATGCGTTCGATAATCAGATTCGTGCCAGAGTGGGTCTGATTCGATGTCTGTCACTATCACCTGCGTTTTCCGGAACGCTGCTATTCCGCATGGCGCGATATCGCAGCGTACTGGCAGCCCCTTGATAGGCTCGATGTAGGTCGAGGGAAGAGAAGGTGCTACGCCATACTGGAATGTTGGCCCACTCCAGTCAATCGGGTAGACGCCGCAATAGCAGTCGGGAGCAGCCTCTTCCACAAACCGGCATAACGCAACGAGAACATCGTGAAGCGAACAGCCCGAAACGATCATCTCCAGCAGTTGTTTTTCACCCGCGAGCTGCGCCTCGGCTCGTTTTCGCTCGTCGATGTCGATCGCGAGGCCATACCACTGAATGATCTTGCCGTGGGGATCACGCAAAGGTTCACCCATCGCGTGATGCCATCGGTACTCTCCATCTGCGCGTCGCAAGCGGTGTATTGAGCTGTATGATTCTCCAGTTTCGATTGCCCGGGCGAATGCCTTCATGGTCGCTTCTCGATCATCTGGATGAATGAATCTCTCCCACCCGCGATTAACGAGTTCGTCTAAGGGAACCCCACAATATTCAACACATCTTTGAGAGAGATGAGTTGTTTCTCCAGTCGGCGACACAGACCAAAGCATTGAGGGAATTGTTTCGATGATGCCAAGGAGTTCATGCTCTCGCGCCTGAAGTGCGCTTTCAGTCTTCTTCAATTCATCAATGTCGAAGAGGATCCCGTACCACCTAACGATCCTCCCCTCATCATCTCGTAGCGGCACGCCACGACACGAATGCCAGCGGTATTCACCATCCGCACGACGGAAACGCACCTCATTCGCAAAAGGCTCGCCGGTGGCAACGGACGCCATCCATTTACTCAAGTGTTGCTGAAGGTCACCGGGGTGAGTTGCTGCCTGCCAGCTTGATCCGGCTGCCTGTTCCGCCGATAACCCCGAGTACTCCACAAATCGCTTGTTAACGTAAGTATTGGAGCCATCGGGCAGAGCACTCCACACTGCTGCCGGAATCGTGTCGATCACCTCGCGAAGCGCTCTCTCTCTTTTTTGCACATTTATGCCTGCCTCGGCTAGGCCCTTCAAATGCTCTTCCCAATTCTCGGGATCCACAATTTGGGCAGCCTTTTCGCCCCGAGGGTCGATGCCATCCTTATAGAACGAGCCGGGCCACCCATGATTTCGCCCGGCGAGATTGACCCCGGCGAGCTCGACTGTATGTTCGTGCTTTGCCATATGTCACCTCAATCGTGGACTCCGACCTTCCGACCGACCATCCGCGGATATTGTACTAATTTCGGCGGCTTGCGGCTCGCATCAGTAGAGCGAAAAACACCCTAAGCAACGTGGTGTGTTGGCTCCGCTGCTTCGGTCGGCAAAGTGAAATGAAAGGCCGCGCCCCCTCCACCGTTGGCGGTCGCCCACAACCGGCCACCGTGCGACTCCACAATGGAACGGCTGATGGCTAACCCCATACCGCTGCCTTGTGGCTTGGTCGTAAAGAACGCAGAAAAGATCTGATCCATCTTCTCCGTGGGCAGCCCGACGCCCGTGTCACTAACCGAAAATAGCACTTGCGAATCCTGCATCTGCGACTTCACCATAAGCTCGCCGCCCGAGTCCGTCATAGCTTCGATACCGTTCAGCATGAGGTTCATGAACACCTGCTGCAATTGCACGCGGTCGGCCATGATTTCGGGGAGGTCGGCTGCAAGTTCCGTACGCACTGCCACCGACGATCTGGTCGCCTCGCTATCCAGCAGCGTAAGAATTTCCTGGATGATTCCGTTCAAGTCGACCAACTCACGTTGTGGAGAAGATTTCTTGTAGAACGAACGTATACGGTCGATGATCTCAGCCGCACGATTCCCATACTTATCGATTCTGGCCGCTGCCGCACGGGCCCGATCGAGATTAGGCGGCTCGTGTGCCAGCCATTCAACACAGCTGTTGGCGCTGGTAATGGCGGCAGCGATGGGCTGCTTGATCTCGTGTGCCAGCGATGCAGCCATTTCCCCCAACGTGCTCACACGATTGATATGTGCCAGATCGGCTTCGAGTTGTCGCAGCCTTTCACGCTCTTGCTCGGCAGATTTGAGCTCCGTGATGTCGGTCGAGCTGCCTACGAACTGCTCCAAATCTCCGGCATCGGAAAGGACGGGATGGCCAACAGCGTGGATCCACTTCACCATTCCATTTGGTAAAAGGATACGGAACTCATGATCGTAATCGGCTTTTTCCAAGATTGCCCGTTCGACCGCGCCCTTCCACTTAAGGCGATCCTCCGGGTGGACGCGTTCGGAATATTCTTCTAAAGTAAGCGATCCATCGGCTGGATCGAAGCCGTAAATGCGATACCACTCCTCGGAGACCTCCACCACGTTGCGATCAGGTAGGTGCCAAGCCCAGCTGCCCGTATGGGTCAGCTTTTGCGCTTCGGCAAGATGACTTTCACTCCGGCGCAGTTCCTCCGTTAGTTGCTCTTGCTCAGTAACATCCATTCCTGTCCCAAGGAAGCCCTGGAAAATCCCCCCTTGCGTGACCGGAACACCCACGCAACGTACTTGGCGAATCGCTCCGTCACGCCGCACAATTCGTTTAGTGAAGTCGAATGCAAGATGGTCATCCAGCATCTTCGTGATGCCTTGTTTCATGAAGGCGCGATCTTCCGGGTGTACAAGAGCCAAATATTCTTCTACTGTTGGCGGCTTTCCACGCGGATCAAGGCCGTAAACCTGGAGTAACTCGGAAGACCAGTAAGTGAATCCTGTAGCATTGAATGCCCAGGAACCCATGTGGGCAAGGCGCTGCCCCTCAGAGAGATAAAATTGGTTTTGTTGAAGCGCTTCCTCGGCGCGTTTGCGATCTTCAATGTCCGTGAGGGTCCCGTACCATCTAAGAATGTTTGCATGGCGGCCCCGAAGTGGGACGCCACGCACTAGAAACCATCGATATTCCCCGTCAGCGGCGCGACGGAACCGCGCCTCGTCTTCGAAAAGCTGACCGGTCGCAACAGAGATCCGCCACTTTTCCGAATGGCGCACAAGATCTTCGGGATGGATCGCACGCTGCCAACCTGTGCCTAATGTCTCCTCGACGGAAAGCCCGGTGAATTCGGTCCAGCGCTTATTCACAAATGTATTGGAGCCATCCGACAATGTAGTGAAAGTCAACGCTGGAATTGTTTCCACCGCCTCTCGCAGGCGCCTTTCCTGGCTCTTGAGTTGATGAACGCGCCATCGATAAAGTGCCCAAAACAGCGCAATAAAGATAGCGACGCACGACAACCGGAACCAGTAGGTTTGATAGTAGGCGGGAGCGATGGAGAAATCGATGGACGTTCCCGCTTCGTTCCATAAGCCGCTGTTATTGCAGGCCTTCACGCGGAAGGTGTAATTGCGCGGAGGAAGGTTGCTATAGAACGCTTGCCGGCGAGTGCCAGCGTCCTGCCAATCTTGATCCCAGCCTTCAAGCTTGTAGCGAAATAATATTTTCTCCGGCGCGACAAGGCTGAGGGCTGTGTAGTCGATCTCTAGCTCGCGCACCAGCGGGGGCAGGTGGGGCTTCGATTGCGCCTCGCCCGACAAGTTTTCCCTATACTCCTTGCGGTCGGCGGCGACCTTCTCGATATACACCGGTGGTGGGATCTTGTTGAAGGGAATCTGGTGCGGATCGACAACGCTGATACCATCGGGAACACTGAACCAGAGTTTTCCATCTGCTGACTTGGCGACGCGCGGCGTATAATCGCCAACAACAGCAAGAAGTCTTAGCCCGTCGGAACTATCGAAAACCGTGGCGTGGATTGTGCGGACTGTCTTGTCTGCAGCACCCGTCCACGCGTCCAACTCGGAGCGCGCAACTCGCACTAAGCCGCAGGGCATCATTATCCAGACCGACTGGGCGTCGTCTTCCATGGTCCATTGGACCGCATCGCAAGGCAAGCCGCTCTTGCTCGTTAAGGTGGCGATGCGGCCGTTTTTCAATCGACCGAGTCCGCCCTCGGAGGCGATCCAAAGCGCGCCTTGCCCGTCGAACCGAAGCTGATTGACACGGCCCTCGCCCAGACCATCGGCGGCCGAATAGGATGACTGGACATGGCCGTCATGAAACCAGACGATTCCACCCCGCGAAAATCCGAGCCAAAGGCCGCCATGCAAAGGATCCGTAGCCAGAACAACCGCAGGATCCGTGCGTCCAAAAGTAGTCCATGGAATCGGTGGGAACACATTATCCTGCGACAATCGGAAGAGGCCGAGGTCGCGGTTAGCGATCCAAAGATTTCCCGAAGCGTCCTCGGTCAGGGACTCCACCAACCCACCCGGAGCCACCGCAGGAATAAACCGGTCCTTCTCCAGGTAGCCGATTCCGGTCAGCGTGGAAACCCAGATTCGCCCGCGAGAGTCCTGAAACAGAGATCCGACCCCCTCAGCCGGTAGTCCGCTGCCGACAACCTCTTGCCCGCGCGCCGTCCTGTGCTGGCGGTACACCGCTACCTGGCCGTGACTCAGGCGGTTCAACCCATTAAGGGTAGCGAACCAGACGCTTCTGTCGTGCGCCGCTAACATGCCTCCCCAGGGAATATCCGATAAGCCTTGTTTCTTTGAATACGTGACCACGGGAAGCTCGTGAAAGCGGTCGAGCCCATTGACAGTAGCAATCCAAATATTGCCCTCACGATCCTCAAATAAATCGTAAATGTCATCACCGGAGAGGCCGTCCAATTCTGAAAACACATCGGTCCGTCCCGGGTGTATATGAACGATGCCCCGGCCCGCAGGGCACACCCACAGACCGCCGTCGCGATCACGAAGCATTCGTAGGAAACGGAACCCCCGCCTCGCAGTGGGGAACCGATATACCACCTCCGCTTTTTCATCAGCCAGGCGCATGACTGCGCCTGTTGCGGCGATCAAGACATTGCCATCCTCACTATCGGCCATGCCCTGCACTCTTCCGTTCGACAGGCCTGGCACCGCATAGAATTCCGCCGGTCCAGGTCTCCATCGCCACACGCCCATCTCTAATCCGACCCAGAGATTCCCCTTATCGTCCTCATGCAACCCGAAGACGCCGTGGGTAACACCGCCCATTTCCGGGTGGCACCGGACGCTGCCATTTCGAATTTCGCAGAGTTTTCCATCGGGAGGCCCAGGAGACCCATTCGTGCCGACCCATATCGAGCCCTCATGATCTTCAACTAAAGCACGGATGGCCAATCCAGCCAGCTCCGCATACTGAGTGAGCTTACCGTTCTTCAAGCTTGACAGCCCATTCCTGGTGCCGACCCAAAGAGTCCCGTCGCGCGACGCGACTAGGCTCGTGATGGTGCTGGAGGGGAGTTGCTGATCTGGCGATGGCTGCCAGGGGACGTTTCGGGCACCATCGAAGCGATACAAGCCGAACGCTGTCCCCAGCCAGAGGTACCCGTCGGTTGTCTGGGCGATTGAGAGAATGGAGCCCTTGGCAAATCCGTCCCGGATCTTCCAGGCCCTATGCGCGTACTGGCCGACGTCTGCCGCCGGGTTCAACGCGAACGCACAAGTTCCCGCTATCAGCATGCCCGCCAGCATCGCGCCCGCCAATTTGCCGTGAACTCTATGCAAAATCGTGCCCGGCGCAGGTCTCAACCCAACAGCCGGTCCCCTGATACGCTCAACTGTCCGACGCGGACTGATTCAATGAGCCGAGCAGCGGCTCTCGCTTTTTCCAGCACATGTCTACCACATCAGCTTCAGTCCGAACTGTACCTGGCGTGATGTGGTCGTCGTGGAGGTGAGGATGCCCGCCGAAGAAATTGGGGCTCCGTTGGCTCCAAACAGGCTGGTATTGTTGGTCGTTACCACCGGCGACGCAAAATTCGTGTGATTCAACACGTTGAAGAACTCAGCTCGGAATTGCGCATGAAACCTCTCTGAGCCGCCGATGTTGCGAACTAGCGAGGTATCCAGGTTGAGAATGCCTGGACCGATAAGAATATTGCGCCCCGCGTCGCCAAGCCGCGTGCTCAGGTTGGGAAAAGCAAAACATTGGGTTTTGATGTAGTCGAGCGGATTTCCTGGATTCACAAGAGAGCCTCTGCATCCCGGTCCGGTCAGTACATCCGGCCGGTCAAACTGATCGCCTTTCACTCCCAACGGGTCTCCGGTGATTGTAGGTGTGAACGGTTCGCCGGAAGCAACGTGCAGAATCCCACCCCATTGCCAACCATTTAATGCCCATTGCAGCGCTCGTGGCCTGGCCCTGAAACCCGGGATTTCCCAGATGTAGTTGACCGTGAGGTTTTGACGTATGTCGAAGTCGGCGAGTCCACGCCCATTGCTCTCATCGAACCAAAGCCGAGGGGAGCTGTTCGCGTATGTATCGCGGTTCGCCGACGCCGAGCCCGCGTCAATAATCTTGCCCCACGTGTATGAAACCCCGGCTTGCAGCCCTTTGCTGAGTTGGCGAGTTAGCTGTATTTCAAGGGCATGGAAAATGGAATCGGAGTTCCACATAGTGCCGGAAATCTGGCCTACGTTCGGGTTCAGAGGAGTTCCATTTACCGGCCATACGTAGCCCTGCGGCGTCAACGTTGGAAGCACCATGTCGAAATTATTCGTGAAGTAGGGAAGATGAACGCCTCGCGATCCCGTGTAGCCCACCTGCAGCACCATATCCAAAGCAATGCTCTGCTGAATGTTGAAGTTCCACTCCATGTCATAGCTGCGCGGAGGATTCGGCTGAATATACGCGTAACGAAGCGTAGGCGTCGTCAATAGCGGAAATGCTCCAGTTGGAAATGACCCCTGCGGCAGCGTCGTGATGTTACCCAACTCAAAAAACGGAGCCGACAACAGGCTTGTCACCGCGAACAAATATGGGAGAGGTAAATTATCGAATATTCCGAATCCAGCGCGGATGGATGTCTTACCGTTACCCAGGGGATCCCACGCAAAGCCCACTCTCGATTCAAAATTGAGCTTCGTCGGATTAGAGAAGAAAGGATCTCCGAGGTGTGGGGCTGTTGATGTCAACGATGGAAGGTTCGAGAGTTTCCCATGTGCTTCGCTCGGGACCGTCGCTGCTTCATAACGCAGACCCAGATTGAGGGTCAAATTGGGCCGCGCTCTCCAGTCATCCATAACGTATCCCGCATAAATAGACTGCCGGAGGTCGCGTGGCGTGATTCCATTTCCGATCGGTGCGTTAAACGAAGTCGGCTGGTCCTGCAGGAAAGCGGAAAGTGATCCGAACACGAACTGGCCTAGCGGGCTGGTTTTACCCAATTCATTGTCCCGGATGTTCTCAAAAGCAAAACCAAACTTTAGGGAGTGAGTTCCTAACGTCGCGAACGCATCATCGTAGAACTGATACGAGTTGTAGTGAAAATCGAACTCGCCGACGGCGCCAAAGCCCCCTGGAAACGTCGAGAGTTCCGCGTTCGTTATAGTTCCCACGGGTTGGCCAGGCAAAAAGCCGAGCGATGTGTCTGCCGCCAGAGGGTTAATCGCCTTTAAGCTCTTTGCCGCTTGCGAGACTACACGGCTGAAACCCAATCGTGTTGTGTTGCCCATGTGGGCACCGAATAAGTGCGTTTCCTCGAGAACGACGGCTTGACGGCGGGACAGCGTCCCGATGATGTTGTTATTGAAGGAATCCGGCCCTTCCGTTTTTCCGTTGTCGAATATGTAGGTTCCGAACAGGCTATCAACCTTTCCAATTGTGAAGTCCGAGCGTGAAGTAAAGAAGTCCTCGTTGGTGTTCTGCGGAGTGGCAAGCGTGAAATTGCCTGTATCGCCCTCGACCGGACCGTTCGGAAGGGGATAGAGCGCCAAGTATGGCTCTACGCTTGGATCCACACTAACAGTACCTGAGGTTAGATTTCCGGTGCGTGCCGCGGCAGAAGGCACAATGTCCACGGTTGTTGTTGAAAGCAGCTGGCGAATGCCTTCGTAGTCGCCAAAAACAAACAACTTGCTCTTGATAATCGGCCCTCCAGCATCGGCTCCGAACTGATTGCGCCGGAATGGGAGCGGAGACGAAGTTGTGTCGAAGTAGTTGCGGGCGTCGAGCGCGCTATTGCGCAGAAACTCATAGGCAGAGCCGTGCAGCTCATTTGTGCCAGAGCGCGTGATGGAATTAATCACCCCTCCCGACGTCCTGCCGTAGGAAGCCGGCGCGCTGTTTGTTACGACAGAAAATTCCTCAATCGCCTCCACGCCGAGCAAGACACCGAGAACGCTGCCGGACCCTGCGTTGGAATAATCGTTTATGCTGATCCCGTCGAGCCTGTAGTTGTTTCCTTGTGGCCGTGCTCCGCCGATGCTGAACTGCGTCCCGAGACCGCGGTTTGCTCGTTGATTACTCAGACCAAGCGGGAGTTGATACACGCCGGTGACTCCCGGTTGGAGCTGTGCCAGAGTGGTCCAGTCGCGCCCGTTCAGAGGCAGTTCGCGAACCGTCGTGGAGTTCTCGGTTGCCTCCAGGCTCGAACTGGCCAATTGAATAGCGGGCGGTGTGCCTGAAACTTCGATTTTCGTCTTAACCTCGCCTGGGCCTAGCTTGAAGTCGATTACCTCCTCGGAGCCTACCGTGACAAGAACACCCGATCTCACAAGCGTTGCAAAACCTTCCTTGGACGCACTGATCTGATATGTACCAGCCACCAGATTCGGAGCCGTGTAGATTCCGTCGTTGTCTGCGTCTATGGACCGGAGGATAGCCGTTTCCGAGTTCTTAACAGCAACCTGTGCTCCTGCAATCGCGCGTCCGGAACTGTCTCTCACACTCCCTGAAATAGTCCCTCCAGCGACCTGTGCGAGACAGGTACTCCCGGTCACCAGTACGATTGCAGTGACGCACGCAACCGTGAAAGAACTCGAGTTCAAAGCGGCCCAGGTTGGGTTTGGAAGCATCTCCCGCCCGCCGTTCGAGCTTGCTGACTCTTAACTTTATTCGATGTGCGGCTGCCAGTTCTATCCTCAAATCTGGCCATCGTCTTGCGCGACAACAGAAATGGTGGTTCCTTCCTCAGGGATCGGCCGCGAGATACCCAGCCTTTTCATCTTGGCAAGCAGCGTGGTTCTTTTCAGTCCCAGTTTCCCGGCTGCGCCGTGCGGTCCACCGACGATCCAGCCTGCCTGCTCAAGTGTTTCCAAAATCAAAGCTCGATCGGAGTCTTCCAAGCTCATCGAGGAGGAGTGGAACGTTCGAGTGTGATGCAGACTGGGGATCACGAGCTCTGTTTGCTTTTTGTGAAGTGGGTTTGGGAGCACACCATCCCGCGAAAGGATCACCGAGCGTTCCACCAAGTTCTGTAACTCGCGAATGTTGCCAGGCCACGAATACCACTGGAAGGCAGCCATGGTTTCCGGAGGAATGTTGTCGACTTGCTTCCTCATGCGGCGGCTAAACATGTTCACGTAATGTGTCACAAGGGCGGGAATGTCTTCCCGACGCTCTCTTAATGCAGGCAACACGATCGGGAAGACGTTCAGACGATAATACAGATCACTGCGAAATTGGCCGCGAGCTACCATCTTCACGAGATTCCGATTGGTCGCAGCTACTAGCCGGACGTCCACTTTGTGCGTGCGACCGCTCCCTAAACGCTCGAATTCCTGCTCTTGCAACACACGGAGCAACTTCGGCTGAAGCACCGAGGGGATATCACCAACTTCGTCCAGGAACAACGTGCCCTTGTCAGCCATTTCGAAGCGCCCGATCTTCTGCGCGATGGCTCCGGTAAAAGCGCCCTTCTCGTGACCGAACAACTCGCTTTCAAGAAGATCCAGGGGAATGGCCGCGCAGTTCAGCTTGATAAAGGCACGCCCGCAGCGCTGACTTGCATTGTGAATGGCATGTGCGATGAGCTCTTTTCCGGTACCGGTTTCCCCCTCGATGAGGACAGTCGAGTCTGTGGGAGCAACCTGCTCCACCTGGTCGAGGACAGATTCGAGGGCAGCGCTATTTCCTATGATCCGCTCGAATGTGCGTTCGGCCTGATCCGCTCCAGGGCTCGGGATTGGTGCGTAGTTTCCCACACAAAACCTCTACGTTTAAGGTTCCCAACGCGACTGCTATAACTTGCGCTTCCTCACATTTCAAGTGCAGCTCGGACCCTTTTGAGCAACAGTTGATGATCGAATGGTTTTGCAAGGAACTCGACTGCACCCTCTCTCATCGCTTGAATGCGCATCCTGGCATCCCCGTGAGCCGTGATGAAGATGATCGGAATATTGCATTCCTCCTCTTTCATCCTGGCCTGCAACTGCAGACCCGACATCTTCGGCATACGGATATCAAGAATTAGGCACGCAGCCCGAGTATGCAAATCGGATTCGAGGAATTCTTCCGCGGATCCAAAGCAGCGCGCGACCAACCCCGCCGCCTCAATGAGGTCGCGCAGCGAATCTTGCATCGCCTCATCGTCATCAATAACTGCAATAATTTGGGACCTTCGTTCCACCGACATGCCCCGATGCTAGCGTGATTGCGATTGTTGAGGCAATCTCGCTTTCGGCTAAAGCATTCAGACTTTGGTCGATCAAACTCCTACTTTCGATAGTTTGGTGAGAGGACAATTTCGCGGCGCGACTAACACACACGCCGGGCGGTCAGTGTCATCCGCCTGCCTCTTGCGTCAAGCGTCACGGGCATGTCACGCAATTGCGGGAATGAGCATCGGCCCGATGTAGATGAAGCGTGGTTTGTGCCCGTAAATTTCATGGCACGGCCATTAACCCCTAGCTGCGAGCAGTCTCCGACCCCCGAACAGTTGCCTCGTGTCCTGGAATTGGAATTCAGACTGCAAATCTCGCGCCGCAGCGTCTCTGTAATCGCTCATACGATGAGGTCGACCAGATTCTGTCGAGACAGCGGTCTTTACCCTCGCACGGGCTCCTGTTGGCAGTTGGATTGCAGTTGGAGCAGCGGAAGAGGTGGTTGCAACATAGTGCTGGGGTGCGACTGATGTTCCTTGGCGCTTGAGAGGAGGAAACGGAAATGGACGGCAACTACGTGTTTCTTTGTGGAGTGATGTGGTGCAGGTTCGGGCAGCAAGACGCAGGCAAGGAGCTACTAAGGGCTACGAACTCTGTGGATCCGGACGTGAAAGCACTGGCCTGGGCTATGTTGGCTAAAGGCGCACGTCGCTTGAGGGATTTGGAAAGACAGACGCCAACCGGTTCTCGCGCGATCCTCGAGGGAAACCTATGTGGATGAGATCATGCGCCATGTGCAAAGCACTTTTGCACAAGCTCCGATTGCGCGAGTCCGTGCGTTGTCAATGCGGATGGGTTTGGTAGGGCCATTGGAGTCTGAAGGCTGAATTGCATCCCAGCCCCGCCATATGGGCACACAGAGGAAGAGGTTGTCATGGCAAAGGTAATTGAGTTTTATGTACCGAAGAACTTTCGCAAACCGTTGAAGAGTGCCCCTGGGCTGCACTGTGGAAAAATCATAGAGTTCTGCTCGCCGACTAAGAAGTCGGCCTAGCTCCAAACTAGTCAGTTGTCCGGACTGGTTGATCTTGCGAGTGGACGAGGCAAGCTGCGCGACCCTCGATGCTTCCAGACCCAGGAGATGAGTGAATGTCTCACGACGAAGCAGCCCTATATCACAGCAACGGGTACAACGCCCAAGCAGCTTGTGAACACTGCGACGGTATCATCCACCACGAGCGCTGGTGTCAGACACTTAATTCAGTTGTCGGCTACGCCTACAAAATTGTGGTTTCTGCCAATGAATTGGCGATCGGAGACGCGATTATCCTCCACTCGCTCGGCGTTCAGTGGGACTATTGCCACATCTGAATTCAATGCTCCGGCCGGCACTAAATCGGTTGTCGTGAAGGGTTTCTCGGACGATTCGAAACCCTGCTCTCCCTCCACTGCGTGCTCTCCCAGCTCGCCAGAGAATCTAGAACCTCCACGAATGAAATATCCACCTTCCTCGGGCTCTCCCGGAGATCTCCTTCGTCGATAACCTGGTATAACCTTCGGCTGCCTTCGCGATTCCGAGGACGGCGACCAAATCAGGAACAATGGCACGACGATACTGGTACGCTGACTGGCTCCCCGCGTTGGTGTTCAACACGCTGAACCGGGTCACTGTGCTCTTCGCTTCGTAGTTGTTTTTTCTGGTTCTCGCGCGTGCTGCAACGGCTACGGTTGGGCACTATGTCCGAGGGATATGACGCTCCACCGACATGTTCTCAAGCGAATACGTAACTTGGCGCCACAGCTACAACACACCGGTACGTTCTTGCCTTTCGACAACGGTCCTTCGATTGCACAGAGAGTAAGTCTGATGAGGCAGGGCGGCGAAGGGCGGAGTCGGAGGTGATAACGGCCATGAAGGAACCATTCTCGAGTGCGGAATTGACGGCTTTACGGAGCGATTTGATTCACGATGTTCTGATCGACTCGCGCGAGGCTGCCGAAGTACTTCAGCTGTTCCTGATGGGACGCGGTTTCGGGGTCTCGCCCGAGGCAGCCCGAGACGCCGTGGGGCGAGTCGAGAGGGCAGGCTGCTCGATCCCCGTGCTGCAAAGGGAGCTGGAGGACCTCGCGTGGGTAATGTGAGCAGCCACCGATAGAACTTCAAGAATCTGCGGGGACTTCAGAACCTAGTCGTTTCTCCGCAAGGCGATGAACACGAATCAGCCGGGCCAACCAGCCCGGCGTTCTTGTTCTGGTAGCTTCTTGCCGTTGAGCTTCTTGGACAGGGGCTGTGGTCTCGGCACAACCTGAGGTGGCGAGGGAAACATCGATTCTCGCAAAGTCGGCTACGTGATGGATTTGAGCTTGTCCGCCATTCTGACGAGTTCAGGTAAGGACTTAGCCTGTGTCTTTTTCATCACCTGGCTGCGATGCATTTTGATGGTGGCTTCACTGGCACCGAGTTCTGCCGCGATTTGCTTATTCAGCATCCCGGAAACGACGAGGCTCATCACCTCGCGTTCCCGGACGCTTAATGTGTTGTATCGCTGTCGCAGTTCAGCGGTGTCTCGCTGCTTTTCGCGTACGATGCGGTCCCGAGTGAGCGATCGTTGAACCGCATCGAGCAAATCCTGTTGTCTGAATGGTTTCGTGAGAAACTCAACCGCGCCTGACTTCATGGCGTTGACCGACATCGGAACGTCTGCATGTGCTGTGAGAAAGATGATTGGAATGCTTACTTTCCTTCGTTTCAGTTCGTGCTGAAGGTCCAAGCCGCTAATGCCGGGAAGTCTCACGTCAAGAATTAGGCAACTGGGACCATCATTGCGTGGACTCGACAAGAACTCCTGTGCTGTTCCGAAAGACTTAGATTGCAAGCCGACTGACTCCAGCAGCTCCTGAAGAGACTCACGCACATCTCTGTCATCATCGACAATGAATACTGTTGGCACATCCTGCGTGCTCATTACGACGCGCCTCGATCAGAACGGAAGTCAAGATATTAAAATGTCGCGAGCTTCATGCTGTCGCCGCCAATCAAGCACCGATTGACAACGGCGCATAGATTGTATCGGATGCAGTGCGAAAGTTGGGCAAGGCTTCGTAGTGGAGGGAGGAGTTCGAGGATGATTTAGCGACCCCTGACGCTAACCAGATTTGTATGGTTGGCCCTCCTGAAATATTTAGGTCGATGAAGACGCGAGAAGGTCAGCGTGGGGCATTTACCGGTTCAGGCTTGATTTCGGAGATTTCCTTGGAGAAATTGAAATCCGTGGGAGCGGCACCGGTAATTAATCGGGCACCCCGGCTGAATGTCAGATTCTGGATGGCCCACTGAACAAAAACCAGAACTCGACTCTGAAAAGTGACCAAATACATCAGATGGATGAAGACCCACACCAGCCAGGCTATAAAGCCCGAAAGGTGCGCGCCGAAAACGTCCGCCACTGCGGCCGCGCGTCCAATTACTGCCAGAGACCCTTTGTCGAAGTAATGAAAGGGTGGAGGCTCCGAGTGGCCCTTTACTTTTCGCAAGATCGCTTTTGCTGCGTAGGCTCCTCCCTGCATGGCGACCTGCGCTAAGCCCGGCAAAGGTTTTCCCTTGAGATCCATCGCCGAAGCGAGATCTCCTATGACGTAGATGTCTGGGTAGTTTGGAATCGTGAGGTCAGGTTTTACTTTGAGTCTTCCTCCTTTGTCGGTCTCGGCTTTTGTGTGGCTCGCCACGATTTTGCCCAGCGGCGACGCTGTGATACCACCAGCCCAGACCACTGTTTTTGCGGCGATCGAATTGGTTCGCTTGTCGGTTTCGATCGTTAGACCGTCTTCATCCACATCCTTCACCATTGCACTGCACCTTACTTGGACACCCAACTTGGCGAGCGAACGGTTTGCTTTTTCAGCCAGATCCTCAGGAAAGGACATTAGCACCCGAGGCGCCCCATCCAGCAGTATGACTTGCGCTTCTTCAGGGTTGATAGAGCGGAAGTCGTTCTTCAGGGTTTGGCGCGCGATCTCGGCGATGGCACCGGAGAGTTCCACGCCGGTCGGTCCGGCTCCAACAATGACGAATGTGAGCCAGGCGCGGCGCTGCTTAGGATCCGGGATGCGCTCGGCTACTTCGAATGCATACAGAATCTTGTGTCGGACAGTAGTAGCTTCTTCAATGCTCTTCAGACCAGGCGCCCACTCTTGCCACTCGTTATGACCGAAATAAGATGTCTGCGAGCCGGTGGCAATGATCAATGAATCGTAAGGAACGATGGTCCCATCGGCCAGAAATACCTGTTTCGAGTCGCAATCGACATTCACAACGGTTCCGAGCCAGACGCGAGTGTTTTTCTGCCGGCTCAAAACGCTGCGAAGCGGGGAGGCGATCTCTCCTGGCGAAAGTGAGCCCGTCGCGACTTGATAAAGTAGCGGTTGGAAAAGGTGATAGTTCCGCCGATCGATAAGCGTCACGTCCACCAAGTCTGAGTTTAAGTGCTGGGCCGCAGAAAGTCCGCCAAACCCCCCGCCTACAATCACCACTTTCCAGCGTTCGCTCATCGCTCTCCTCGCACAACGCCGCCCTCTTGGGACAAGCATTCTCTGGTTGATTCCATGCAATTGCGCTGCCATGGAATCCTTAGCCCTAAACCACGACTGACAGGCTCAGTCAGGCGCGCATTGACATGTCTTGCCGTGACGAATGCGATGACACTTGACGCAATAGGCATCGGGATGACACTCACCGCCCGGCGTTTGTCAGTCGCCCAGCGCTGTTAACGATCGGGATTTCGTGAGGGTTTGCCTTTATCGCGGTTGCGATACAGAAAATAGGAGTACTTGTCGCTTTGGTAGCACGCTTGCTCTCCACTCAATCGAATTCCGGGCGATAAGAATTGCGCGCACGCCTTGCAATAGGCATAAGGAGAGGTTGCGAAGGCTGGTGATATCGCGCATTTCGGAAGTGGAGGACGGAAGAACAGAAATGTCGATGTTGAAAATGAAATCTTCGACGGTGCGGACCCTTGTGCAGACGATACTTCTTCTATTTTGGTCTCCTATAGCGGTGTGGGCAAGCGAGCCAAAAGGCTCGTCTCTTCACGGCACGAATATCTTCGCTCCCGCCTCAACCCCAGCCAAGTCGATTGCTGACTTGTCTGTTTTTGTACTTGTTATTACCGGAATCATTTTTGTCGTTGTTTTTGCATTACTGGTCTATTCCGTTGCTAAGTTCCGTGGGCGAGCAATGGATGCCGTCCGCGAACCGGCTCAAGTGTACGGAAGCACGCAGATTGAGCTGGCCTGGACGATCATTCCCATCCTGATCGTTGTGGTCTTGTTCTTGGCTACGGCGAGAGTACTCCATGCGGTTCAGGACGCTCCGCAACCAGCGGGCGCCCTCGAGGTCACTGCCATCGGGCACCAATACTGGTGGGAGTTTCGTTACCCGAAGCTGGGGGTCGTTACAGCCAACGAGCTGCACATCCCGGTGAGCGATCCAGCGAATCCCACTCCTACGTTCTTGACCTTGCTTTCTGCTGACACCGACCACAGCTTCTGGATTCCGGAACTCGCGGGCAAGACCGACCTGATTCCCAACCATCCGAACAGAATGTGGATGGACCCACTGCGCCCCGGAATCTTTCTTGGCCAGTGCGCGCAATACTGCGGGGTTCAGCATGCAAAGATGCTGTTACGCGTCTCAGTGGACGGTCCTGCCGATTTTGCTGCCTGGGTCCGTGGCCAGCAACAGCTCGCAGTTCAGGGCGCAAGCGTAGCGACCGGCAGGCGAGTTTTCGAAAGCAATGCCTGCATGAATTGTCATGCGGTGGCAGGAACGAATGCCAACGGACGCTTCGGTCCCGACCTCACACACTTGATGAGCCGGGTCACAATCGCCTCCGGTGCAGCAACAAATACACCAGAAAACCTCCGTCTCTGGATTCAGGACCCAAACGCGATCAAGCCTGGCTCGCTAATGCCGGCCATGAAGTTGAGCGATTCGGACCTGGATGCAGTCGTGAGTTATATGGAGACACTTCGCTAGAGGAAGTTCAAGGTTAATATGTCATCGAATGCGATCACGATTCCCGGCGTGCAGATTGACGAGAAGTCGTGGGTTGACACTCTCCACGAGTGGGTGACCACGGTTGACCACAAGCGCTTGGGCGTTCTCTATATTCTCTACGCCCTGCTATTTCTGGTTGTCGCCGGTGTCGAAGCCCTCATCATCCGCATTCAGCTGATGTTTCCGCACAATCATTTTGTTTCGCCGCAGGTCTTCAACCGAATGTTCACCATGCATGGGACGACCATGATTTTTTTCGTGGCCATGCCAATCCTGTTTGGCTTTGCCAACTATCTTGTGCCACTCATGATCGGAGCTCGCGACATGGCGTTCCCGCGGCTGAACGCCTTCAGTTTCTGGCTTTCGGCGCTGGGTGGCCTTCTTCTTTACTTCAGCCTCGTGGGCGCAAATGGGCTCTATGGCGCGGGTAACGCACCGGACGTGGGATGGTGGGCGTATGCACCTCTGACGAACCGAGCGTTTTCCCCAGGGCACAGCACTGATTATTGGACCTTGGCGCTGCTGGTCTCCGGATTTGGAAGCATTGGAACCGCCATCAATATCATCGCGACCATTCTGTGCATGCGCTGCCCGGGCATGAAGCTCAATCGCATGCCGCTGCTGGCGTGGCTCAATTTGGTGATGGCCGGAATGGTTTTGCTCGCCGTTTCGCCGTTGACTGCAGCACAGATGATGCTGCTCATCGATCGATATCTGGGCGGCCATTTCTTCGACGCACAGGCCGGCGGTTCCGCCGTGCTGTGGATGCACTTCTTTTGGATATTTGGCCATCCCGAAGTCTACGTCCTTATTATTCCCTGCTTTGCTTTCATGTCAGAAATCATTCCGGTGTTTTCACGGAAACCGATTTTCGGATACCCGGTCATGGTAGCCGCCACGGTCTCCATCGGGTTCGTGAGCATGAGCGTGTGGGCGCACCACATGTTTACCGTCGGGATGAGCTCTTACGCGAACAGCTTTTTCACCATAACCACCATGGCTGTGGGCGTGCCGACAGGAATCAAGATTTTTAATTGGCTTGGAACCATGTGGGGCGGAAAGATCCAATTCAAAACACCGATGCTGTTTAGCATCGGATTTCTGTTCCAATTTCTCATCGCCGGTCTCACCGGGATCATGCTGGCCTGCGCACCGTTCGACTGGCAGTTAGGTTCGTCCTATTTTGTTGTCGCGCACTTCCACTATGTAATCGTCGGTGGAATTCTGTTTGCACTCTTTGCTGCGTTCTATTACTGGTACCCGAAAATCACGGGAAGAATGTTAAACGAGACACTCGGCAAACTGCATTTCTGGCTCTTCCTGATCGGTTTCCATCTTACATTCGACCTCATGCACATTCCCGGCCTATTGGGTATGCCGCGCCGAATCTACACCTACGAGCCTGGCCGCGGCTGGGACACTCTAAACCTCCTCATCAGTGTCGGCGGATTTGTTCAGGCAATCGCTGTTGTGATTTTTGTGGCGAATCTCGTTATCTCTTATTTCAAGGGAAAGAAAGCGGGCAACGACCCCTGGGACGCCTGGACACTTGAATGGGCCACAAGTTCGCCCCCGCCTGGGTACAACTTCTCTTCCATTCCAGCGGTCGCGAGCCGCCGGCCTTTGTGGGACCTGAAACATCCTGAAGACCCAGACAGCCGGTACGAATGAAGACAGTCGCTATGAGTAAAGGAAGAAAGCAATGAGTGCAATCGCAAATCCATTCCCACAGGCGCCGGCAACCTGGAGGCTGCCCGATCGCGGCAAAGTCGCGATGGCCGGCCTCATTATTGCCGAGTCGGCGATCTTCACGATTTTTGTCGTGGCTTATCTGTTCTATGTGGGGAAGAGCCTCACCGGACCGACTCCGTATGAGCTGCTCGAGACACCGATCTTCTACACCATCTGCCTGTTGTCGAGCAGCCTGACCATTCATTTTGCCGCGAAGTCGCTGGCACGCGACAGAGTCGGAGCATTTCTCGGCTTATGGGTGCTCACCATCGTTTTGGGCGCCACGTTTATGTACGGCACTGGGCAGGAGTGGCACCGGCTGATCTACGAACACGGGCTCACAATCTCGACGAATTTATTCGGAACGACCTACTACTCGCTGGTCGGACTGCACGCCTTTCACGTCAGCGCAGGCCTGGTCATGCTTTTGATTGTGGCGATGTTCGCTTTGGCTGGCCGTGTGGGCGTGGAGCAGTCGCGCCGCGTGGAAGTGCTCTCGATGTACTGGCATTTTGTGGATGCTGTGTGGGTGGTAGTTTTCACTGTCGTTTACGTTCTGGGGCGTTGAGGGAAGAAATGGCAACTTTGCAGACAACCGAACCAATGAGTGAAAGCCCTCTAGCGCCGCGCGAGATTGAAGTGCCCGCGCCGACAGCGTGGCCTTTTGTGTTGGCCTTTGGCTTCGCCTTAGTATTTGCCGGCCTCGTCACGAGCGCGGCAGTTAGCATGCTCGGCGCTGTGCTTGCTCTGGCAGGCTGCATCGGCTGGTTCCACGAAGTCTTACCTTACGAGCACGAAGAGGTTGTGCCCGTGCTTCCTGAAGATATTCGCATAACCACCGAACGGCGGATAGTGGAGCGACTCCCAATTCTTGCGTATCAACGCGCATGGCTTCCTGTTCATACGTATCCCGTTTCGGCGGGAGTTAAAGGGGGATTGGCGGGAGCTGTAGCCATGGCGGTTTTGGCCTGTGCTTACGGGGTGCTCAAGGCCGGAAGTATTTGGTATCCGATCAATCTTCTCGCCGCAGTAGTGTACGCCGAATCGCTTAAGCTCGGGCCGGCACAGTTGTATTCATTTCATGCGGACACCTTCGCGATTGCTTTGGTCCTGCACGGCCTGGTGTCAACCCTTGTTGGGGTGCTCTATGGCACGATGCTCCCCATGTTCGCGCGCCGGCCGATTGTACTGGGAGGACTCATAGGCCCGGTGTTGTGGTCGGGACTGCTCTACACAATATTGGGCCTTCTCAATCCATTGCTCGCGAGCCACATTGACTGGCCCTGGTTTATTGCTTCGCAGATGGCCTTCGGAATTGTGGCGGGCATTGTGGTCACGAAACAGTCGCGCATGCTGACCCGGGAGAACCTGCCCTTCCTCATGCGCGCTGGAATTGAAGCTCCGGGGATTACTCCACCGAGAGAAAACGGAGAGGACGGACAGTGAAACGATTTCAATATCTGTGTGTGTCCGCGGTGCTGAGCCTGCTGCTCTCGGGTTGTAGCTCTCCGCATGGTCAGCCCCAAGGGGACTCGGAGGCTATAGCGCCGAGCCAGGTTTCAGACTTTGCCACTCTCTACTCACAAAACTGCGCAGGTTGCCACGGCGCGCAAGGACGAGGAGGAGCAGCCATCGCGCTGGCAAATCCTGTTTATCTCGACATCGTGGATGAAGCGTCCATGCGAAAGGTCATCGCCAGCGGCATACATGGAACTTCCATGTCAGCTTTTGCTCAAAGTGCGGGAGGAATGCTGACGGACAAACAGATCGATGTGATCACGAGTGGAATATTCTCCAACTGGTCACGAAAAGGGATCCTCGACGGAAGCAGTCCACCTTCGTACGCCGCAAATACTGAAGGCAATGCCGGACATGGTGAACTCGTTTACCGAACGTATTGCGCATCCTGTCACGGCCAAAGAGGTCAGGGCGGACCCCAAGGCAGCGCTATCACCTGCGACTCATTTCTGGCTCTCGTCAGCGATCAGGAACTGCGCACGATCGTCATCGTTGGACGGCCTGAACTGGGCGCGCCGGACTGGCGCGGCAACGTTCCGGGAAAACCGATGACGGACCAGGAGATCACGGACGTGGTTGCCTGGCTCGCGTCACGCCGCGTTCAGAACCCAGGGCAACCATATTCCGCGTCGAATTACGCGCAGCACTAGGAGATGAGATATGTCGAGTAAACCTGTGATGGCCCCGTCGACTGACACAACAGTCTCGCGCCGCGGTTGTTTTATGAAGCTGGGTATCCTGTTTAACGGATTCGCGGCTATGGTGTTGGCGGTGCCGATTGTGCGATTTCTCTCTTCTTCGGTTACAAGAGGGCGCGCAAACGCTTATCTCTCGTGGGTGCCACTCGGTAGCATTGACAAGTTTCCTGAAGGCGAAACGCGCCTGGCTACGTTTCAAAATCCATACGTTATGCCCACAGATGGCAAGACGGTGGACACTGCCTGCTGGGTGCGGCGTATTGCCGGCGATACGTTTCAGGTCTTTGCCATCAACTGCGCACATCTCGGCTGCCCGGTTCGCTGGTTTCAGCAATCTGGTCTGTTTATGTGTCCCTGTCACGGTGGAGCGTACTATCGCGACGGTTCGCGGGCCTCGGGACCACCAGAGCGCGGCCTTTTCGAGTATCCATATAAGGTTAAAGACGGTGTGCTCACCATCCAAGCCGGGGAATTGCCGACGCCGGGTGCGGCGATGGCAAGTCTATGCACGGAGAAGCCGCCATGCGCATAATTGAATTCGGGAAAACGATAGGAGAGTGGTTCGACCATCGCTTGCAACTTGCGGCACCGATTCGTGAAGCCGCAGAACATCCCGTGCCACGGAACACAGCAAGCTGGTTCTACGTGTTCGGCAGCGCAGCGCTCACCGTCTTCATTCTCCAACTTGTCACCGGCATTCTGCTGGCGCTGATTTATGTGCCCTCAGCCGGCGAAGCATGGAGCAGCCTGCAGGCTCTGAATCATCAGGTGGCGCTCGGCTGGTTCATCCGCGCCATGCATGGATGGGGCTCCAACTTCATGGTGGCCATTGTTCTCATTCATATGGTGCAGGTGTTCCTGTTCGGGGCCCACAAGTTCCCGCGTGAACTCACCTGGGTCATCGGCGTTTTTCTCTTGCTGATGACTCTGGGCATGGCCTTCAGCGGGCAAGTGCTTCGCTTCGATCAGGACGCCTACTGGGGCTTGGGAATCGGAGCTTCCATCGCCAGCCGAGTACCCATAGCCGGTCCCGCGATCGTGAAGTTGATGCTGGGTGGACCCATCATCGCCGGCGCAACCCTCTCCCGATTTTTTGCGCTGCATGTGTTCGTGATTCCCGGAATGCTGATTGCTTTCGTAGGGCTTCACGTATTGATGGTGCTGAAGCTGGGGATCAACGAGTGGCCGATGCCGGGGCGCGTTGTTAAGCGCGCTACCTACGAACGCGACTATCACGCGCTTACGAAGAGCGAAGGCGCACCCTTCGTTCCGTATGCGGTTTGGAAGGATTTGTTCTTCGCGGGGTTCATCATTCTGGCCGTCGCCGCCTGCGCCTTCTACTTCGGCCCATTTGGACCGACCGGACAGCCGGATCCCACGATCATCCAGACTGCTCCGAAGCCCGATTACTTTTTCCTGTGGCTTTACGCTTTGCTGTCGCTGCTTCCTCCGTCGATGGAGACGCCATTTCTTCTCATCGTCCCACCGGTGGCGATCATCGCATTGATCCTCTTGCCCTTTCTTTCCGGTGAAGGAGAAAAGAGCTGGAAGCGACGACCCATCGCGGTTCTCACCGTGCTGCTGATTGCCATCACACTGGGGACCTTTACCCGCATGGCTCAATTCGCGCCGTGGAGCCCTCACATGAATGCGTGGAGCGGTGATCCCGTGCCCGACCGGTTCGTGCATGACACAACCGCACTGGAGCGTCAGGGCGCGTTGGTATTTCAGGTAAAGCAGTGCCGTAACTGCCATTCGCTCGGCAATACCGGCGGAAAAAGAGGCCCAGCCCTGGATAGTGTCGCGGTGCGACTCACTAACGACCAGTTGATCCGGCAGGTAATTCAAGGCGGCGGCAACATGCCCGCCTATGGAAACAACTTAAGCCCGGCGGAGACCACCGCACTCGTGGCGTTTCTAGAATCGTTGCATCCCGCAGGGCAGGCTCCCGCGCGCGATGCATCACGCGAGGTTGTGCTTGGTGATAGCAACCATAAAGAAGCCGTTGCTCAGCGATAGGACAATCCATGCAACATGCTTACCACGCCGCGTTCGAATCACTCTGGGTTTCCGCACCTTTAAGTCTCGTCGCGTTAGTCTACGTGGGTGGATGGATTCGCGTTCGCAGGCTTGATCTGGACACGATTGAGAGCTGGCGGGCGGGCAGTCTTCTACTCGGGCTGTTCTTCATCTGGCTTGCGATGGCTTCACCGATCGCCGCACGCGACCACGAACTGCTGACGATCCACATGGTTCAACATTTGCTGCTCATGACGCTGGCTCCTCCATTGATCTGGTTTGGTGCGCCGATGAAGCCGCTACTGCATGGACTACCGCAAGGATTCAACGTTATGAGTCATTTCTTTCGATCGCCGCCAATACAGCGACTGGGCAGGGCAATTGCGCATCCTGCAGTTTGCTGGCTTGCAGCCGCTGCCACATTAGTCGGATGGCACGTTCCTTCTTTGTTTGCGTTTGGGATGCGATCAGGACTGTGGCATACGATAGAACAAGTCTCGTTCCTGGCAAGCGGCCTTCTTTTCTGGTGGCCCGTCATTAAGCCTGGGCAAGGGGCGTCGAAGGGCTCAGAATGGCCGATCCTTTTATATCTCTTCTTGGCTACACTGCCGTGCGACATCCTTTCCGGATTTTTGATCTTTTGCGACCGCGTGGTTTACTCAGTGTTTCTGTCTTCGCCACAATCGTATGGCCTGTCTGCTCTAGAAGATCAGCAATGCGCAGGTGCGTTGATGTGGACTTGCGTTACCGTCGTTTACTTGATTGCCGCGGCAATTTTCGCAGCACGTTTACTCTCCCCACATCGGCCGGAAGAGCAGTCGATTTTGCAATTCGAGTCGGAACGCAGTGCGGTACGGACGGACCCGCGGTGGATGGAGGGTGTCTGAATGTCCGCCCAATCCACAGTTACGAAGCAACTCGCGTCTTCCGGATCCCAAGATGGGCATCTTGCGGGATCCACGCTTTCAGATTATTGGGCGCTCACGAAGCCGGAAGTCAATTTCCTCATTCTTATCACGACTGGTATCGGTTTTTATCTGGGTTGCGGAAACGAAGCACGACCGTTCTCATTCGCGGGGTTGCTCAACACTTTACTTGGAACGTTGCTGGTCGCAAGTGGGACAGGGACGCTAAACCAATACATCGAACGAAAGTTCGATGCGCAAATGCGCCGTACAGCGCGGCGCCCCGCCGCAGCCGGCCGTCTCAAACCGGTTGCCGTCCTGGCCTTCGGAACGGCACTGGCAGCGGCAGGAACCGTCTATCTCGCTGCCACGGTCAACCTGCTGGCGAGTGCGCTGGGGGCTTTGACATTGTTGACCTACCTGTTCCTGTATACCCCACTGAAACGAAAAACATCGCTGTGCGTTCTCGTCGGTGCTTTTCCCGGTGCTATGCCACCGCTGATCGGTTGGGCCGGCGCTTCCGGTCGATTGAATATCGAAGCATGGATACTTTACGCCATCGTTTTCCTTTGGCAGTTCCCACATTTCATGGCAATTGCATGGATGTACCGCGAAGACTACGACCGAGCAGGCTATTTGGTTCTGCCCAAGGGGAAAACGAGAGTTCCTTTCGTCATCTTGGAAACCGTTTTGCCGCTGATTGCTCTTGTCGGATCCAGCATCGTGCAATTTCCGACGCGGCACGCCGCCATTTTTTACTGCGCCGGAGCACTACTGGGTCTCGGGTTCCTGTACTTTGGGGTGGAATTCGCGCTTCGGCGATCGCGGGCGGCCGCTCGCCGACTGCTGGCGGCGTCCATAGTTTATCTTCCATTGTTGTTCGCACTAAGCGCGACACTGTGCAATGGCGTCAGATCTTGATGGGTGCTTTGTTCCTGCTCGTATCTCGCGAGGGTTTCGCGTTGAGAGCGACCATTCCATTTTGACCCGCTTCGTGCAAACACAATGTTCGCGAGCGAAGGAACGCACAAAAACCCAGACCGTTGTTAAGCAGCAGGGGAGCAGATATATGGCCGAGTTTACGCGACGGGGACATGCTGATCTTGCGGAGCCGTGACTTTAGGGGCAACTAGATTGCCGAGCGTAGCAGTTTCTCGATCAAATCACGGATTCACTATCGCCGAATAACACAAAAGGGGACGATTCCATGGCAACGATCACAACAAAAGATGGCACAGTGATCTTCTATAAAGACTGGGGCCCGAAGGATGCTCGGCCCATTGTGTTTCACCACGGCTGGCCTCTGTCGTCGGACGACTGGGACGCGCAGATGCTGTTTTTCTTGCCAGCGGCTATCGCGTGATTGCGCACGACAGGCGCGGTCACGGTCGCTCCTCGCAGGTGGCCACTGACCACGACATGGACCATTATGCGTCCGACGCCTCGGCGGTTGTCGAGCATCTCGACCTGAGAAATGCGATCCATATCGGTCATTCGACGGGTGGTGGCGAGGTAGCGCGCTATGTCGCGAAGTACGGCGAGTCTCAGGGCCGCGTAGCCAAGGCCGTGCTGATCGCCGCTGTTCCCCCGCTCATGGTCAAGACCTTGAAGAACCCAGGCGGTGCCCCGATTGAAGTGTTCGACGGCTTGCGCAAGGCGCTGGCTGAGAACAGGGCTCAGTTCTTTCTTGATGTGCCTTCGGGTCCGTTTTACGGCTTCAATAGACCCGGCGCGAAGGCCTAGCAGGGAATCATCCAGAATTGGTGGCGTCAGGGGATGATGGGCAGCGCACTCGCTCACTACGAAGGCATCAAGGCTTTCTCCGAGACAGACCAAACCGCCGATCTGAAAGCGATCTCGGTACCGACCCTCGTACTGCAGGGTGACGATGACCAAGTCGTGCACTACAAAGACGCTTCAGTGCTGCAGGCCAAGCTGCTCAAGCATGGGACGCTCAAGATTTACCCGGGCTTCTCCCACGGTATGATGACCACGAATGCCGACGTGATCAATGCGGACATCCTCGCATTCATCAAAGGGGCGGCAGTCAAAGCTGTCTGATGCTTGACTGTAGCCAGTTGCGGTCTATTTTTGTGCGGCAGAAAGCAACGTGTTCGCAGTCAGGATAAAACGCTCGTGACTAATCCAAGATCTGCTGTTCGCAAGGCGCCGAACGGTTGTCCTAGCAGGATGCTCGAAGTCATTGCGTTCTTTTTGGCTGGACGATTCAGTTGGATCCTCAGAATGTTTTCCGGTCAGTCATCGCCGGCTTCCAGTACGTAATTTCCGTGCAGTATCTTCCTCCAACAAATTCTCCCAGTCTGGGCCGTGCCCATATGCCCCAGATGGATCCAGGACGCGTGGTTGGTCTAATTCTGTTTCGAGCCTGTAGCGAACGAGTTGAGCTACAGTCACCATCGACAAGCCATATTCTGAGCAAAACCTTGCTAGATCGGAGCCGCGCGCCATACTGCCATCGCGGTTCATGATTTCGCAGATCACTGCGGCGTGATGCAGCCCTGCGCACCGTGCGAGGTCAACAGACGCTTCTGTTTGGCCGCGTCTTTCGAGAACGCCATCGGGCCGAGAGCGTAGAGGAAACACATGACCGGGCCGCGCGAGGTCCTCAGGGCGAGTTCCGGGGTCGACCGCAGCCAAGATGGTTTGCGCACGATCGTACGACGAGATTCCGGTCGTTACACCTCTCCCTAGCGCATCGATCGAGACCGTAAACGCTGTGCCAAGGTTCGCGGTGTTATGGACCACCATTGGCCCCAATTCCAACTGGTCAAGCCGCTCGCCGGTCATTGCGAGACAGATCAAACCGCGCGCGTAGGTGGCCATAAAATTGATCACTTCGGGAGTGACCATTTCTGCCGCGATCATGAGGTCACCCTCATTCTCACGATCCTCATCATCGGCAATGACGATCATTCGCCCTGATTGCAACTCCCTAAGCGACTGCTCGATTTCGGCGAACTTCACTGCTTGAGCAACATAGCAGCGCTCGTCACCACCGGACACACGCGAAACTTCGGACGAAACAAGCAGATCCACTGCGCTAGGCCGCTGAGTAGGCATAGGTCCTCCAATAAAGGCCAATTCCTCCAATCGTTCACATGATCGTGAGCGAATGCCCCATCTTTTTCTTCTTGGTCCGCAAGTACGACAATGCATAGGGGCTTGGCGGTGCTTCGCAGGCAATCAGTTCGACGACTTCGATTCCACCCTTTGCCAGGGCTTCGACTTTTTGCGGGTTGTTTGACATCAGGCGGACACGGTCAATCCCAATTTCGTGCAGAATAGCGCCTGCCAAGCTGAAATCGCGGCAGTCTGCATCAAAACCCAGGGCCTGGTTCGCTTCGACCGTATCCAGTCCTTTGTCCTGCAACGCGTAAGCTTTCAGTTTTGCCATGAGTCCGATACCACGGCCCTCCTGATACTCGTAGATCACCAGGCCCGATCCCTCGTCTGCAATGGCCGACATTGCGAGTTCCAACTGCCCTCGGCAATCACAGCGCAGAGAGCCAAGCACCTCTCCAGTGAGGCACTGGGAATGAATGCGTAGCAAAGGCGCCCGATGCTGCAGATCGCCAAGCGTCAGGAGGAGGGCACTCTCAGTCTCTCCTGTGTCCACGTTCACGCGCTCAAAGCCGATCAGGTCGAACATGCCGAACATGGTAGGCAGGCGAGTGGAGGCCACCCGGACGAGGCTGCTTTGTCCGGCCCTCTGGACCATGCTGATCCGAACGCCGTAATTTCTCTTCTTAGGTCTTTCAGGCAACCCGGAACTCATTGGACTGTGCCGCCCATCGCATGAATAACCTCGTCATGAGCCTCGAAGTAGTCGAGTTGTGACTGGAGGAGGAGCGCCTTGGCATCGTATTCCTGAGCTGTTGCGGTATCCGCTTGCGAGTTTAGCGCGGCTCCTCGTATGAGTTCTTGCTGACGCACACGATTCGACTCCGTACGCAGAGAGAGGACCTCTTCGGATACCTTCAACATCTGCTGCGTCCTTTCCAGCTTGTTGAATGCTGTTTGGACCGAGACCTCGACCGCATCCGTCAGCTTTGCGAGGTTCTCTTTCGCTTGAGACAACTGCGCCTGACGTTCGTGGACTACGGCCTTCTTACGACCCGAGTCGAACACGTCATAGCCGAAGTGAACACCAAAGGTACCGAAGTTGCGTGCCAAGAACGGGACATTTTCCTGGTAGCTGTAGCGGGCAAAGGCCTCAACATCGGGAACCCACATATCTGTCTTCGCCAAACGGACCGCGGCCTCAGCTTTCTGCACCTCAGCACGAGCTGCAAGGATTTCCGGATGTGAGGCCATGGCAGCGTTAACGCATTCCTTGCGCGGGCAAGTGTCTTGAAATTCAGGAACAGCAGGATCCAGATCCAGCGCGGTGGTCAGTGGCAGGCCTATCAAGTCTTTGAGCTTCAGCTTTAGATCTGACAGCTGAAGATCGGTGCTCAGCATCTCTTGCTTGGCTTGCAGCAATTGCGCGCGGCTGTCGATCAGCTCCTGTTCGAGCGTGCTGCCGAACTTTACCTGCTCCACCCGCTCGCTCTGAAGGTCCTCGGAGGCCCTTATTCGCGCTTCGGTGGCGCTGCGGTGCGCCTGAGCGATCAGAATGTCGTAGTAGACCTGATGGACTGCGAGCGCTACATCGTTTCCTGTAAGCTGCGCCTTCTCACGCGAGACTTTTACCTCGGCTTGGGCCACATCGTTTGCGCGTTTGATCTTGAGCAGCGTCGTCAACGGCTGGGTGATCTGGGTTCCGCTGGTCGTAAAGTTCTTGCCGCCCTGGTTGATGATCGCGTCTGCAGATGGAATCGGTGTTCCCCCCGCGATGCCGAGACTACCGGACTTGATCTGAATCAACTGCGTGTCCGTCACATGCATGAAGCTGCTGTCATTCCGTATCGAAGGAAAATAGGAACTCTTCATGACTTGCTTCTCCTGCTGTTTCTCATCGACCGTGTAGCCGGCAATGCGAATATCGTGGTTGTGCCTCAGCGCCAACTGAACAGCTTGCTGCAGGGTAATGTGGCGCGGAGGCGCAGTATTGCCTGCTTCCTGGGCCCCCGCAGTGCAGGCAAAGAAGGCCATCGCTACTAGCAGGAACAGTGCGGCATTTCGTTTCATTGATTCGACTCCTTATGGGCGGCGGGAATCTGCTGCATGTTGCTCAGTTCGCCGTAGTTCAAAGGCGACTTGCGCAGCAAAGCGACAAAGATCAACGCGCATGCACAACTCCACGCGATCAGTAGAAATCCGTCGACAAGGCTCAAGCTGTACGCTTGGAGCCGCAGTCGGGCCGCAATCAGATCGATGGCGCGCGCTCCTGCGGCGGCCATACCGGACGATTTGGCGTAGAGACCCGCCGTCATGGCATGAATATTCTGATCGGTGATCCAATTGCCGTTGCCGACATGAAGTCCCAAGAGATTCGAGTGCAGCTTCTCCCTCTGAGCGATGAAGTGACCCATGTAAATCGCGCCTGCTGTGCCGCCGAACAGACGAATCACATGAAAGAAGGCCGAAAAGCTCAGGGCCCACTCTGGTTTCGATAAGCCGCCGGTAAAGATTGCTTGCAGCACGATGCAGCCGACCAGCCCGATGAAAGCAACAGATTGACCGACACCGGTCAGCAATTCGGTACGGTAGAAGTTCTCGGCCGCCCACACGCTGGTGTACTGTGAGCTGAGCCAAGCAGCGGATGCGGTACAAGTGAGGCCGATCGCAAAGAGCAGCCTGGGGTCATATTTGCGTAACAGCAGAAGCGCAGCGATAAACGCTATGGGTATAAGGGGAAGAGCGCTCCAAATGATCGCGGGCCCAATCTGGTCCGCTTCGAACCCGCGGATGGCCAGCGACTGTGGGACCAAGATAATGGTTGTGCAAAGCGTGAAGCGGAACCAAAAGAGCAGGCAGCCCAGTAGAATGGTGTTCCACTTCAGTAGATAAGGTAGCGCCACGAGAGGGTTGGGAGCGCGTAGCCTCCGAACAAGTGCACAAAGCAGGAAGAAAGTCCCGGACCAGAACCAGGCATTGAATTCGCCCGAGCGCCACCAGTCGAGTCGCTGGCCTTGCTGAAGGGCAGCAAAAACCAGAGCCAATCCTGCACTCAGGTACAGGAACCCAACGAAGCTCGGAGCAGGGCCGCTCTTCTTTCGTGGCAGCATCGGCGGAATGCCGAAGTAGATGCACATCATCATTACCGGCGCAATCACAGCAGAATTCCAGAACATCCAATGCCAGGACAGATGGTCTCTGTACCAACCGTAGAGCGAAGGCGCGATATTCACGGCTCCGTCTACAAAGGTCGCGTACAAGGCAATCGTGAAAGGGAGGTATCGTAGCGGAATGTTGCGAAGTGCGAACGTCAGCGTGAGCGGATAAAACGTACCTGAGGTAAGTCCGGCAATAATAAGTGCGACAACGAGCAGACTGTAGCTGTGGATGAAAGGGAGAAAGATAGAGGTCACGGTAAAGAGTCCTGCGGCAAACAGGAGTACGCGCCGCGGCCCGAGCAGACCTCCGAGGTAGACACTGAACGGGCCGATAAACATCAACGATGCATTGTAGGCGCTGTCGAGCCAGGCGCCATTGTCGAAGCTTAAGCCAACATGGCCCTTCAAATCGGGAAGGCCGAGAGTGAGCATGCGGCCGGCGAGGGTTACGAGGCCGGCGCCTGTGACGACTCCGAGGATTCCGAGCAGAGGCCGCGTCGATACTTCCGCCGGGATGGCCGCGGCGGTAGCGCGCGCAATGTCTATCGCCGACGGGCGAACTGCGATGGTCGAAGCTGCCATAGGTTCCGGTTACCGTCTCGTGCGGACGGTTGCAATCACCGAGAGTCCGGGACGCAGTTTCGCCGCGAAGGTGGAGTCGTCCAGCGCGATCTTGACAGGAATTCGCTGCACGACTTTCGTAAAGTTGCCAGTCGCATTGTCGGGTGGCAGCAGAGCAAATTGTGATCCGCTGGCTGGTGCGATCTCGACCACTTTGCCGCGAATTGGTTGCCCGGGGTATTCGTCTATGCGAATGTCGGCAGGGTCACCAACCTTCACATTGGTCAACTGCGTTTCGCGATAGTTCGCTTGCACCCACTTTGTAAGAGCAACAAAGGAGATCACCTGGGTGCCTGGCGAAACGAGTTGCCCCGGCCGAACTTGACGTTCGCCCACAGTGCCGTCGCCTGGAGCGTAGATCTTGGTGTAACCGAGGTTTACTTGGACTGAAATCAGGTTCGCCTGTTTCGCGTGCAGATCGGCCTGAAGTTGCATCTCCTGCGATTCGAGGACGGCTTTGCTGCGACGCTCGGCTTCGGCAGCGAGTTCACTGCTACGCAACATAGTTCGGGCCTGATGGAGATCAGCGTCACGAGTGGCAAATTGGCCTGATAGGTTTCCTTCCGCGGCGACGGCGGCCTCGAGGTTCTGCTCGGTCGTCGAGCGAACCTGATACAGCCCTTCCTGACGTCTGCGTTCAGAGCGAGCATGAATCAACTCAGCCTGGACAGCTTCCTTGCCAGCTTCGGCAGCCGCAATCTGCGCCTTGGCCTGATCGATACCCGCCAGCGCTTTGTCTATGCGCGCATCCTGTAACTGGCGTTGCCGAAGGTTTTCCTGAATGCCGGCACGCGCAGCCTCAACGGCCGCTTTGGCTTGATCCACCTGGGCCTGATAGTCATCGTCCTGCAGTTCGACAAGGAGATCGCCCTGGTGTACTTGTTGGTAGTCCGCCACATCCACAGAGCGAACGATGCCTGACACCTTGGTGCTGAGGGGAGTAACGTCGCCGCGAACGTAAGCATCATCTGTGCCCTGTTCGACCTTGCCACCTTCCCATGCATTCCAGTTACGTGTGATGGTGATCAAAACGGCCAGGGCGAGAAGCACCACGAGGGTGGTGGTTATGTAATTCTGCCACCTGGCACCCTGGCGAGGTACTGCCTGATCTGTACTGGTCTTTGGTGGCACCGGTCTCGGTATGGGCGGCGCGGATCCAGCAGACACTGGTGAGGTGGACATTAAACTTGCTCCTTGAGCATTAAGAGATCTCGAAGCGTTGGAGTTCTCACGCTTCAATTGGAGCAACTACAGTTCCACTCACCCAGACGAACACTAACTAACGCAAATCGCGGCTTTCCTCGCAATCGGAACAAATTCGCTTTCTTCTTGGAAATGCCCATGGCCCCAGCTCCACGACGCGCCATGTCACATGACACGTGACATTTGACACCTTGTGCCGCTGGACTCGGTCGTGCAAGTTGGTCCTCTCGGAAGTCCGGCTCAACGCGGGCTAATGGCGCCGCGACAACTCGAGACTTGCTGCGGCTGAGAGTTACACGATGCCACTCGATTGGAATCGTGCATGCTGGAGATTTGGAGTGGTTGACAATTGCGGGCAGCACTTGCGCCCAACTCTAGTTTCGCTGTAAGGAAGGAAAGCCGTGAACCAGAAGAACGTTCTCGTGATGACTCTAATGGTAATCGCACTCGCAGCAACAAATTCGGCATTGGCGCAGAATTCGTCGCTGCCCAAAAACGATGCCGCCAAAAGCTCGATCACAAACGACGACTCCCAACAAAACCCTGACGACTTCATTGACCTTTTGCGCAAAGATGTAAGATCCCAGAAGAAACAAATTATCGCTGAGAATATGGATTTTAGCGATGCCGAAGCAGAGAAGTTTTGGCCGGTCTACGATCGATATGCCGCGGAGCTCTCCAGAATCTACGACACGAAAATTGCCCTACTGAAAGACTATGCCCAAAGCTACAGCAGCATGACAGGTGAGGAAGCCGAAAATTACATCCGCAGGCGTGCTGAGGTTGAGCATTCAATTTTGGAGCTAAGATTGAAATACATGCCCACGTTCCGCAAAGTGCTCTCCGGCAGGGAAACCGCACTGTTTTATCAACTCGACTGGCGGCTCGGTCTGGCGATCGACGTACAACTGGTGCAAGTGCCGCTGATCAATCAATAATCAACGCAGCATTTCGCAGTGATAAGGCCTCCCCCATGGAATGGACCGACATGCGGGAGGTCTTTTTGTGCGGTGCTTTTGCTCGGCCTGCCATCCATCCGGAGAAGCCGCAGGAATCTTCGGCCAGTGGAACCTCTACTGTCAGTGCGGGGCCTGTGACCTTCCTCGAACGCCAAGACGCCCGTGTCGTGTGCGGCTCCGTTATCCCACTTGGGCAGATCGGTTCGCGGAAAGCCTGGGAGCCCGTGTTACGTGAGAATGTATGAAGGGTGGGTGCAGCAAAGAGGGTTTGCTGCCCAGGGTAATACCCTCGGTAGTTCCGTACTTCGTAATTCCGTTCTCCTAGGCACGGGCCGATCAACTGGCTCGCTTCGATATCGACACAGTCTGTTCCAAAGTGAAATCGAGTAACGTCTCACTGGGGATCTTCACTTGCTCACCTTTGGTGATGATTTCCGAACCGGCACCCAGTCCGGCGCCTGCTCCAGCTCCGATTGCCGCCCCTTTGCCACCGCCGGCAATTGCACCGATGATGCTTCCAATTGCAGCTCCGCCGACGGTTCTTTTGGCCGTACTTGCTCCCTTAGACTTGCCATTCAATTCGTAGTCGCCTGTCACGAGAGGTACAGTCTTGCCATCTACGACAATTCCGGTAAGCGCCACTCTCAGCTCAGACCTTCCGGTGAAAGTCCCGCTTTCCTTGGACTCTTCCAGTCTCCCATAGACGTCTGCGCCCTTCGCTGCCACCAAGTTGTCATCCACGATTAGGGGCTCTTCGAGAGAAGCCTGGAACCGATCTCCCACGTGATTCTGGGTGGAGTCAATGGCGTCGATGGTACGCACCGAGATTCTTGTTCCGGCAGGAATGGTCACGTAGGAGGAAGGCTTCGCAGCCTCTCTTGCAGAGACCGACCCGTACGACTGCCCATCCGAAGGCACAGAGACCCCCGCGCCTTCCGGCTCGGAATCGAATCGGAGAACACGGATATCGCCAACATTGTAGTTCTGCATCGACGACCCAACCTGGAAGTTGATGCTGTTCTGGTTTCCTCCCATGAACTTGCCCTTGATCAAACTTCCATTGTTCAACTCCAAAGAATCTGCCACGGCAGCCGAAGCAACCAGGCACACGGCAAAAACCAATCCAAACTTCTGCCTACGATTCATCATGACTTGTCCTCTGTAAAGGGTGTTGTGGTGGAACGCAGATCGAGACGCTGCCGTCGTCACGCACGGACGCACAATCGCATGGGGGTGGCTATTTGCGCCGGCGCTCTGCTCCCAGGTTTGTTGCAATCAAGATTCCATCTCGCGGCAAAGCAGTCGGGGCGCTCGTGAACTGATTCAGGCAACGTTTTGACGGGAGGATCCACTTGCCTTGGGCAGCAATGCCGATCTCAGTTCCTTCATTCTCAGTTTCTACGTCAAGATCGACTCCGGCGATTGCTTCCATTCGATAGGGTCGTGTCTTCTCCGCCATGTACGCGCCAATACTCCTTTTCGCCTTCGCCCTCGTCTGCATCTCGTTTGCGTGTAAGGAACCAAAAAACAAGTTTCAATGAGGCAATGCATATCGCGAATGACACTAAACCTACTATTACTAACGCGAGCAACTCACCCGTGCGAGAACCGAAAGCATAGTTTCTGAACCAGTTCACTACAAACTCCTTCAATGGATGCGACAACGACGAACAAGCAGAGGTAGAACATCAGAACTCCAGCGAGGCTACTTGCAGCTCAGTGACTCCACGGTCGATTCGCCGGCCTCGTCGATGTATCGAATATTTAGTTTCGTCCAGCTGCCGTGGGGCCAGTCGTCACATCCGCAGGCATTGGACTCAGCAGCTTTTCGATTGCCAGTTCCATCGTGCGGTTCATTTCAGAAACTACCGCTGGGACATCGCGCTTATTGACGTCTCCTACCTCCGAAACGGTGTTGGTCCAAACGTTCAGCCCCGTTACGAGATTTGTCATCTGGGCGGAGATTGCGACTTCAACCTTTACGCCACCCGCGTAGTCGATTTCCTCGAGCCTCTCCAACCGTCCGCTAAGCACATATTGAGTGTCGGGGCGACCGTCGTAGGGCTTGACACGGACAAAGCCTCCGCTGGCGCGAAGCCGCTCAATTACTGAGTTGGTCACGAACTCACAAGGGTTAATTGCCCAACGATGGTAAGCATAAAAGCTGATTTGCTCGGGAGATGGTTTGTACACAATGGCTCCCTGCCTCAGGTAAGCGGGCGCGCGGAATTCACGGACTGCTACCGCGGCGTGCACGTTTTCTGCAGGAGGCGGATCCGGCGGCGCAGGCAGATTCAGAGTGTAGTACTGGGGATACCGCACTCTGCCACAACCTACCAGAATGGTTAACGTTGCGAGACAGAAGACAATCGTCGTCACAGTTCTTCTCATAGACACCATCCGGTGGCCATGCTCGCCGCAACAGGCATGGAAGTTCGTCGTTTGATTTGAGCGCGCATTATTTCGGCACCTTCCTATCTTCGAGCTGTTTGATACGAACTAAACTCCACGGACGCTGTTTCACTGATTCGGTTAACTGGTCAAGGTTTTCCGTTGCCGTCCGCAGGTTTTCGATCGTGTCATCAATCTTGTAGTCATTCGCTTTCACCAGCACCTGCATGTCATTCAGCAATTGCTTGGCTTGGAGCAAAGTGTTCTGCAGTTCCGCTAGATCTGTGCGGACGGGCTCGCGGACATCACTGACAGTGCCATTAACATTTTGAATGGTGTCATCGGCATGCTGGCTCAGCGCGTTCAACTCATCGGTAAGACGATCGATCTTTGGCCGTTCCGTCGCAAGCATTCCATTGACGTTATCGAGCAGGGCTCGGATCTTTTGTTGATTGGGTTGGCCCGTCACGGTATTCAGGTTTGCGAGCAGTGTGTGCGCATCTCCGCCGATTCCTTGCACTTCGCCGCGCACCTCGGTGATCAAGCCGTTAGCGTTGTCTGCAACAACCGCCATTTTGCTGGTGATCTCGTCCAGGCTCGCGGTCTCCTGAGATGGAATGGCCGACCCAGGGGTCAGACGTCTTGCATCATTGCTGCCGGTGGTGATGGAGAGCGCGGCGCTACTCATCACGCTGACGAGTCCGAGCTTCGCTACGGACTTTTCGTTCAGCGGCGTGCTTTGTTTCACGTCCAACAGAATTTCGATCTGGGTTGGATCAGAACTCGAAGGTCGTACTGCCCTGATCTGTCCCACGTTGATTCCGCCAAACAGAACCTGTGCGCCTGGCTCGAGCCCGCCGGCGTAACGAAGATAAGTCCGGTATGGAACCGTGTGTCCCCCTAACTGGGCGTTGATGAGGTAGATCACGGTAAATGCTAGGATCGAAAAGCATCCAAGAACAAAGGCTCCAACCTTGGCTTGTGGGGTCACGGGTATGTCTCCTGAGACTGCATATACTTTTCGAAATAAGCGGCCACAGCCGGCGTTTTCCCTACTTTTTCGGGAATGCGATCAAGAAACTGGCGTACCCGCGGATTTTGGCTTGCTTTAAGTTCATCTTTCGTGCCGACCGAGCTGAATGAGCCCTGATACAACATGGCGATGCGGTCGGCGATGCGGAACGCGCTCGGCAGTTCATGGGTAACGACAATGACTGTCATTTGAAGAGCTTCCTTGAGGAGCAGAATCAATTCATCGAGTTCCGCGGCAACGATGGGATCAAGCCCGGCCGATGGCTCATCGAGCACCAGAATTTCCGGGCCAAGCGCGAGCGCGCGTGCCACGGCCGCACGCTTCTTCATGCCGCCCGAGAGTTCCCGGGGAAGTAACTTGCCAAACTCCGCGAGACCGACTGCGGCAAGCTTCATCCAGACCATGAGGTCAATGATTGAGGGTGCAAGCCGTGTGTGTTCACGCAGTGGCAAAGCGACGTTATCTTCGACTGTGAGCGAGTTGAACAAGGCCGCGCTTTGAAAGGCCACGCCGATCGAGAGGTGAACCTTCTTCAGGTCGGACTGTGAGCAACGCGTAATATCCATGCCCTTTACGTGGACGCTGCCTGACTTAGGGCGTTCCATCCCGATGATCTGACGCAACAAGGTGCTTTTTCCGGAGCCACTGCCACCCAACAACACCATTGTTTCCCCATGCTCGATGTCGAGATTCACGTGATTCAGCACGCGCCGGCCGTCGTATTCAACCACGAGATCACGAATGGAGATGATGGGCATCAGGGTTTCACCGTGAAATAAAAGATTGCGGTGAAGACCGCATCCGCGACGATGACCAGGAATGTCGACTTCACCACCGCGCTGGTCGTGGAACGACCGACCGAATCAGGCCCTCCGCGGACACGAAACCCTTCCAGGCACCCAACGTGAGCAATGATGGTTGCGAACACCACACTCTTGATCAATCCGGTGACCACGTCGCGCAAGGTGATGGAATTGAACACATAGTGGACGTACAACAGTGGCGCCAGGCGAGTGCTCAAAAACATGAACAAACCGCCGGCCAAAATGCCGAAAACATTCGAGACGATGCTGAGGCATGGCACCGAAATCAAAGCTGCGAGATACTTGGGTGCGAGCACAAACTCCACCGGCTCCAGCGCCATGACGCGGAGGGAATCGAGTTCCTCGGTGACTTTCATGGTCCCGATCTCGGCCGCGAATGCCGACCCGGATCGTCCGCTTACGGCAATCGCTGTCAGGAGTGGACCTAGTTCACGCGTGAAGCCGACGGCCACCAAGTCAATGACGTACTGCATAGCTCCAAAGCGGCGCAGTTCAGACGCTCCTTGCATCGCGAGAATGAATCCAGTGCAGATCGCCATCAACGAGACCATGGGCATTGCATCAACGCCGATTTCCAGCATCTGCCTCACGGTTGCTTGCCAACGATAACGATTTCCTACAAAGGGCAGCGCTCGTCCCATGGCTCGCAAAGTGGCCCAAAGCTGAATATTCAGACTTCCAACGTAGTCGAGATGTTCGATTGTTCTTTCGCCGACATTATCGAGAACATTAGGCATCAAGAGACCTTCTCTTTCTCTTTACAATCACCGGCTTCAAACAACGGCAGCACGCCCGTGACCTCGAATAGCCGAAGCACGGAACCACTGAGTCCCTTTATGCAAACTATCGTCTGGTGGTGGCGAGCGATTCTAAGAGCTTCGACCAAGGTCGCGATTCCAGACGTCTCAATGTAGGGAACACCTGCTAAATCCACGGTGATCACACGAGGCGATGGTCTTTCGGACAGGATGGCCGATAGTCGATCGCGAAGGTCGGGCGAGGAATCCACATCGATGCGACCATTGAGGCGCACTAGGGCATCTGATCCACTGTGATCCACTATTATCGAGATGCTGCCGCTTGAAGCGACTGGAATCCGTTTCAACCTGCCCTCCCAAGTTATCTCTTTGGTTTGACTGCACGATTCTGAGTCAACCCGACGTCCTTCAGTGCAATCTGGTGGTTGCACGCCACCTTCCACATCACCGCACAGAGAGGAAGCTCACCCGTTTTGCTGACGATGACTCAGCATCTTTGTCCAAAAAGTGGATCAGGCCACAAGGCACAAGGCGCCGGCTGACCGCAACACTAACTATTGGTAGTCAAATGCGTGCCGGACGATCGTTCTTATCATTGGCAAGACAAGTGCTTAGCATCACGGTGGACGCGGTCCCTGGTGTCACCAGCGATGACGTGTCTGTCAAACATGAGTGACACAATTTACGTGCCCTCACGGGTCGTCGGATCCTGGTGTCGGAAGATCGCGGAGTCACCAAGCATGACGTGTCCGTCACAGTGACTGACACACAGCCTCAATTGCGCTTTGCAACCCACAGCTGGTTTTTAGCAGCACCGCGAGTACGCTGCACAACTTTAAGCGCAGACAATCGGGATCGCGGCAGTCGAATTGCTTGAGGAATCTGAGAAAGCGAGCAGCCTTGCCCCGACTGCACGGCTGGAATCGGAGAACAATGGATCGTTTGGTTGTTTCACGCAGTCACAGCGCGGCTTACCACCCGGACCGACGCCACGCTTTGTGGCTCTCGAGTGTATTGATTTGCTTCAGCCTGACTGCGCCAGCGCAGCAAACAAGTCAGCGAGGAGACACGAGAGCACCATTCAGCACTCGGGCGACTCATCTGCTGGGATTTGCGAACGCGAGGGATAACAGCACCGGGACATTGTCCGTTCAGGGAGATTCGCTGCAATTTCAGCAGAACGGCAAGCCTGGCGCAAAAGTGAAGATCGCATCGGTTCGGGATGTCTTTCTGGGCGCGGAGAGCAAGCAGGTCGGCGGCTTGCCGATGACATTGGGCAAGACGGCGGCTCCATTCGGTGGTGGCCGAGTTGTCAGTCTCTTCGCCCACAAGAAGTACGACACCCTGACTCTGCAATATGTGGACGCTGATCAAGGAATTCACGGTGCGATCTTTCAGTTGGCAAAAGGACAGGGCGAGCTTGTAAAGAGTGAACTGATAGCTCAGGGCGTGACTGTCAGCTCCCACCAAGATCAGTCGACCAAAGAAAGCGTTACGGAGGCCCCGCATGAAAACAAGTAAATGCAATTTGTCGATTGCTTGTCTAATCGCGTTGGTGGCGATCGTCTTTGCAGTTCCCGGTGAGTTGTTCGGCCAGACCTCGGCTGCGGAATCCTCTGCTGGCGATGGGACTTCCGCCACACGCTGGAGTGTTCAAGTCGACCAGGTTGAGTCTGGGAACGTGGACCTCGCCTATTCGTTCCAAATCGCGATTTACGAGAATCTCGTAGTCGAATTGAATAAGACAAAGCAATTCCAGCAGGTGTTCCGCGACGGCGATGTCACGGTCAGCGAAGCTCCAAATGTGCTAGTGCTTAAAACAACTGCAGAGAAGTACACGCCTGGCAGCGAAACGCGGCGTGCTGTGACCACCGTAAGTGGCGCCACGAAGTTAACTGTGCGGAGTCAAGTCCTTACACGCGAAGGTAAAGTCGTCTTGGAGCGTACCGTTAATGGCGATGTTCGCTTCTTCGGCAGTAATTTGCGGGCTACACACAACCTAGCGCGCAACATCGCGAAAACGATCACGCAGTCATCCTGGTCAAGTTCCGGACAACCAACCACGACAGTCACCGGTCAACTCTGAATCAGGAGGAAACATCAACCACCGTTTGCAGGGTAGGGCAACTCCACCAGGAACGGACGAAAGGGACAAATTATGCTGAGGCTAGTGGGTTTGGTGTGTACCTTGTTGACGGTGTTTCCGGCCTTTGGCCAGTCCAGCTCGAAGTATCAAGTGGGCACGATTACTGAGGTTAAGGCTCATCAGGCTGCCGGACGTGGCGTCTCTGACGCCGCGAGCTACGACGTGGCGGTCAAGGTGGGCGACACGGTCTATGTGGTGCTGTATACGCCACCACTGGGCGAGGAGACCGTGAAATACTCTGCAGGGCGCGACCTGCTCGTGCTTGTGGGGAAACGCACAATTCGCTACAACGATATTTTGGGTCAATCGTTTGAGGTGCCCATAGAAAGCCAAAAACCCGCTGCGAAGCCTAAACAGTCCGAGTGAGTTTCGCGTGCGGCAGAGTAGTCCCTTGGGATCTCGCAGTATTCCTACGGAGCTAAGAAGGTTCTGACTATAGAACACCGGACTAGGTCGTGAATGCGCGTCAGAGGAAAGAGGCGCGAGCAATCCTTCCCGAGGCCACCATCGTCCTGACTTCGTCGCGTTGACGCGAGACACCCCAGGGCAGCCGGTAACAGCGCACTCCCACCTTCCTCTTTCCACCCAGAGCGCGGCACGTCGCTTCCGGGCAGCGCGGCCCCGCACAATTCCTTCCTCATGACAATTGCGTGCGTGTCACAAAGTTTCGACACGTCAAATCGAGCGAAGTCAAGTGACATCTCACTACCCACCGTGAGTTGTATTCGAACTGATGGCATCTATCGGGTTCTCAACGCTTTGAAACAAATCGCGGGGATGCCCTTGGTTTGGAGAGCACATTGCAATTTAAGTGGCCAGGAGGAGCAGCCATGCGGACGTTGATCGGGATTGCTTTGTTGTTGGGCCTTGGTTTCGCTCAAGGCAGCTCCTCCGCACTTGGATTATTAAGAGGTGACGTATTCACGAAGGGCACGAATGGAGAACCTGCCGTTTTGCCCGGGGCACGCATCGTCCTTCGCCGGCCCATAACTAAGGAAACCGAGTCGGACACACAGGGAGCATTCGCTATCGATGGCCTTCCCCCAGGGACCTACGAAATCGAAGCGAATGCTCCCAGTTTGTATACGGCACTCGCGGTGGAAGTCAGCGGCTGGACATCCTCCACCGTTCCAGTCGAAATGAATGTGGCTGCGGTCACTAGCACGACGTCGACGCAACTGACACGGCTCAAGGCGATCGATTGCGCCTTTAGCAGAAAGATGCACCATGCCTGACCTCACAGCAAAACCAACCGTTTCCATTGTTGTTCCTTTCCACAACGAGGAGGACAACATCACCGAATTGTATGCTCGGCTGCACTCAGTGATGGAAGACGTTGATTGGGAATACCAGTTTGTCTTCGTGGATGATGGGAGCACAGATCTTACATATAAACGGCTAAGTGACCTTGCCTCAATCGACCCTCGTGTCGCTGCTGTCCGGTTGCGCCGAAACTTTGGTCAAACCGCGGCACTGGCGGCCGGGTTTGCACACTGCAAATGTGACTACGTGATCGCCATGGACGGCGACCTTCAGCATGATCCTGCGGAAATTCCAGGATTCCTGGAGAAGCTCGAGGAGGGATACGACGTTGTCAGCGGTTGGCGCAAGCACCGCGTTGACAACCTACTGTTGCGGAAGATTCCTTCACGTTGTGCAAACTGGCTCATGGCCAAGCTCAGCGGCGTCAACATTCACGATTTCGGAACAACATTTAAGGCCTACCGCCGCGAGCTCCTTTCTCAACTGCCACTCTATGGAGAGATGCATCGATTTATACCAGCTTTGGCTTCGGCATACGGCGCCTCGATCTGTGAGATTCCTATTCAAAACAAGCATCGCAAGCACGGGGTATCGCATTACAACTTGTCTCGCACCTTCCGGGTCATGTTCGATCTGCTCACCATTAGGTTTCTGCTTCGCTACATGTCGCGGCCGCTGCACTTCTTTGGTCGGCTCGGCCTGATCAACATGACGGCGGGATCCGCCGTGGCTCTTTGGCTGCTGGTGTGGAAGGTCCTTTATCGAGCCAATGTCGTGGAGCAACACGCACTCCTGCTGGTTTTTGCGGCCGTCCTGGTCCTACTGGGCCTCCATTTGGTAGCACTCGGACTCCTGGGCGAATTGGGAGTCTGGCAGTACTTCAACCCGTCTGCGCGGAAACCATATGCCGTGTCTGAGATTTTCGATCTGCGCGCAGCCGGTGGGATGGATATCGCGTCGGAGTCGCGGTCATGAGCACGCAGGCGCTCGCGATGGAAACGGAAGAGTCTGTGTTGAAGGAGCTTCAAGATCGTTCCTGGCGCTGGCATCGGGATGCAGCAATTGCGCTCCTGCTTACGGTCCTGGCGTTTGCCGTTCGGTTGAATCACGTCGACTTTAACAGCCTGTCTGAGGACGAATCGGCAAAGTGGGCGGCGGTTCAGGAATATCGTCACGGACACTTCGTGGGCGTCAACAGTGAGCACCCGATGATCCTGAAGGTGCTGGCCTGGGGCAGTCTGACAGCGGGTGAGCGCTGGAACCGTCTGGCCTCACTCCATAGTTGGCCCACTATGAGCCCCGAGGGCTGGCTTCGATTTCCTAATGTCCTTTTCGGCGCGGCGACGACTGCAATTCTCTTTCTGTTTTGCCGTCGCCTGATCGGATTTGTGGGGGCATTTGCGGCGAGCTTCTTCTGGGCAGTTTCGCCATTGGCGGTCGCATTAAATCGGCTTGCCAAAGAGGAAACGCCCCTCACCTTCTTCACTCTTCTGGCTTGTTACCTCTATTGCCGGGCCCAACAGGCAGATTCGGACGAAAGTGCACGCCGTTGGTATGACCTGAGTGCGATTGCGTTTGGACTGGCTTTTGCCTCGCAATACATTCTTCACCTTTTGGGTTTGAACGCGCTTGCCTGGTTTCTTGCCGGCAGGATGGGGCTTACTCGCGAGCCTTCGCGGTTCAGCTACGGAAGATTCTTTCTCGTCATATTCCTCACCTTCATTCTGGTGAACCCGGTCGTTCTTTTCCCAAGCAACTTCAGCGCTATCCTGCATTGGCTTCACCATGATGGCGTCAGGCACAGTGGTTACGACTTCAACGGCATGCTTTATCTGAACTTTCCCTCGCGTCTGTTTGCTGGAGTTCCCTGGACCTTCTACTTGTGGCTCCTCTTGATCAAAACACCGATTCCAATTTTGGTGGCCGTCATCGCCGGAAGCATCATGCTCCTGCGGCACCGCAAAACCCTCGCGTCGTGTTTTTTTCTTTCACTGGGAGTGGTTCAGCTGGCCGGGCTTTCGATTTCTGGCGCAAAGTGGGTGCGTTATTCACTGGTGCTGCTGCCATTTCTTTTTCTGGCTGGCGGTTATGCGGTGCAAGCGACCTGGGACCGCATGAGGGAAAAGAAAATGTCGCTGGCATTTGTTGGGCTGGCCGCTGCCACTCTGTTTGCCTTGCCTTTGCTTGAATTGCACGCGTGGTCTCCATACTACTCCTTCTATTTGAACTCAATTGGCGGAGGCCAGAAAAATATTGCCCGTTATTTTGGGCAAGATGAGGTTTCGGAGTTCGACACACGGGAAGTAGCGCAGCAGGTCTGTTCCAGCGCACAGGCGGACGCCCGGCTGGCCACCGCCCGGCCGATGAGCATGACCTATTACGTAGAGAACTGCGGTCGCACTGACATTGATGTTGTGCCCCTTTACGACCGCCATTATGCACCCCGGGAAGGAGATACGATCGTTCTTGAGCCATCCCGGCGATTCTTCGAGACACAGAGATTCTTCGACGCTCTCGAAAAATCTGGCATGCCTCGCCGTGAAGTCCGCGTCGGACCAGTTCTCGCGAGCACGATTTATCTCTTCGACTCATCCACGCCACAAACAATCGGCCAGGAGCAATGGACGCTCACTCAGCTGCGGGAATCATCGTCTGAACTCGAGACCAAAACTCACAAGCCAGACTTCGCGAACCTGAATACCGTTGTCGGGCTCCTACGATTCCCCTGGAGAAGCCAATGATGATTAGGTTTTCCCAAGACTTGAACTTTCACCTAGGCCGGTTTCTGCCTACGTTGGCTTTGGTGGCAGTCAGCATTCCGGCAGTCACACAGCAGGCCACCGTGTCGGCCCCATTGAGCGCGGATGATGTCATGCTGCGCGTCGTCGAAATGAACGAACACCGGGCTAATGCGCTCGAAAGCTACTCGAGTATCCGAAGCTACCATCTCGAGTGCCACTGCCTATCGCACAAGAAGGCAGACATGGTCGTTCGGGCTGAGTACGAAGCGCCCAATAAGAAGGTACTCACGATCGTGTCGGAGAGCGGATCGGGCACCGTGCGGACTCGCGTGTTTAAGAAGCTCCTTGAGGCCGAACAGGAGTCCATGCGCGACGAGAATCAGGAGCGTTCGGCGATCACGCCTCAGAACTACACATTTGAACTCGCAGATTACAAGAAAATCGGTGGGAATGAGTTCTACGTGCTCCAGGCACGGCCGCTGACCAAAAACAAGTTTCTCTTTCAAGGGCGCATCTGGGTCGATGCGAAGGACTTTGCCATTGCTCAAGTCGAGGGCGAGCCTGCCGTCAATCTTTCGTGGTGGACGGTGAAGACCGACTTCACACGAAGCTATCAGAAACTCGGCAGCTTTTGGCTGCCCGAGTCAAACGAGAGCGAGACCAAGGTGCGAATTCTTGGCAGCGCAGTCCTCACTATCAAATATGGGGAATATCAAATCACGCGGACTCACAACTTAGATCCAGCTTTTGCTGTGGAGGAGAAGGCCTCGAATGGACAGTAACTCGACGGTGGTGCTGATTCCACATTGCAGTTTACAGAAGGGAGAACGCTGCCGCGTGAAAGCGGATCAATCTGCTATGGATACCTATAACGACAATTATTCAGGGTCAGATCATTGCATTGTAGACCCGGTTTTCGTGACGTCACGGTTGCGAATTGAGTCACAGATTGCAGCATTTAGAGAGCACGAAAAGGAGCAGCGTCCCGTCTCTTCCAGCCTGCAAGAAAACAATTTATTTCACGACAGCCTATTTGCGTCGAGTGCGAAGTCACAACCGCGAAATCCATGGGCGGTAGTTGGATCGGTGAGCCTGCTGTCGCTCCTTTTGCTAGCGCTAATTGTCATCCCATTGTTTCACACGGACACGCTCCCCAAGCCGGAGACATTGACGATGTTGTATGTACTGCCAGCGGCCGCAGGTTCCAATGTCACGGGGCCTCCGGTGCCCAGATCTTCTTCTAGAAACACCCAGACGAGAATTCCTAGTGCAGTGCATGCGACGCAAGAAGCACCCCCTTCGCCTCCGGTGGATACTGCCGGCGGAGTAGTTGGAGGAGTTCCTGGCGGAGTAATCGGCGGAATTCCCGGTGGAGTGCCGAGCGAAGTGCTGGGGAGCACGGGCAGTGCACCCGTCCTCGCGAAACCTCCCGCCCCCACGCCAAAGAGAATCCGTGTGCCCGCCCGGATCGCCGAGGCCAACTTGGTCTACGACGTTGCGCCGAAGTATCCGCCCGAGGCCGGCCGCGCACGGATTGAAGGGACGGTAGTGCTGTTGGCCGTGATCGGCGAAGATGGCACCGTGGAGGATGTTCGCGTCAAGAGCGGTCTGTCGGTGCTCGCGCAGGCCGCAATCGAAGCAGTAAAGCAATGGCGCTACCGGCCGTATCTCTTGAATGGAGAACCGGTTGAAGTCGACTCCCAGATCACAGTCAACTTCACCCTGTCCAAAGGATAGAAATGTCAACGACGCACACTAACAGACATGCTTTTGCGCACTGGCTCTTGGGAACGCTTCTAAATATAACCCAAATGTTGCTGCTCATCGCCCCGGCAGGCGGAGTGATTCTTGTCGTACCCGCGTCCGCGCAGTCTACGGAAGTGCCAACTACCAAAACAGGAAGCATCCTGGGAACAGTGGTCGACAGTAACAACGATACGATTCCCAATGCGACGATAGTCTTGCAACAACCGGTCGGTGATCCTTTCACAGTTGTAACAATGGACGATGGATCGTTTGCATTCCACGACGTCACGGCAGGAATTGCCTATCAGATCACTGTCGCCGCAGAAGGACTTGCAGAGTGGAACTCGTCCGTTACAGTCGAACCCGGGCAGAACAAGACTCTTCCCGAGGTCAAACTTCGCATTTTGGCTGTGCAGCGAGCGGTCACGGTAAGTTATTCGTCAAAGGAGGTTGCTGCCCAACAGCTCAAAGCTGAAGAACAGCAGCGCGTCTTAGGCTTTATACCGAATGTTTATGTGGTGTACGAACCCCACCCCGAGCCTCTTACGACGCGGATGAAGTTCGAGCTAGCTTACAAAGATCTCACCCATCCAGTTTTCTTCGCCCGCACAGCTGCGTGGGCAGGAGTTGAGCAAGCCGCTGGACTCCGCAATTATCCCCAAAATACAAGAGGATATGGAGAGCGGTTAGGAACCGGCCTTGCCGATGGCGTTACCGAAGGCTTGATCGGCAATGCTGTTCTGCCATCACTGCTGCATCAAGATCCCCGCTATTTCTATGAGGGTAGCGGGACAAAGAAGTCCCGGGCGCTCCACGCCGTCTTAGCTGCATTTATCTGTAAGGGAGACAACGGAGCATGGCAGCCGAATTATTCCACGTGGGGGGGCAGTCTGATTTCATCTTCCATTTCCCTCGCGTACTACCCAAGTTCTGATCGTAATGCTCGGCATGTATTCGGAAACTTTGGAATCGGAATGGGCCTGCATGTTGCTGGCGGGTTGGCCCAAGAGTTTATCTTGGGCAAGTTCACCAGCAGAGGTAAACACTAGTCTCGGAGTCGTTCATGTCCAGCATCGTAAGAAATAAAGTTACCGCCGTCGACGAATTCGAGAACAGAGTCCGGGCGCGCACGGCACGGGTAGGTATCATTGGTCTCGGCTATGTTGGCCTGCCACTGGCCCTGCTCTTCAGCGAAGAAAAGTTTCCCGTCACTGGTTTCGACATTGACGCCACCAAGGTCGACACCTTGAACGCGGGTGGTTCTTACATTTGCCGCATTCCTCCGACTGAAATTCAATTGGCGCGGCAGCGCCATTTCTCAGTCACAACCGACTTCGCCCAGTTGCGAGACATGGATGCCATCATCATTTGTGTGCCGACACCGCTCGATGAATATCACCAACCTGATATGTCCTACATCACAAGCACGGCAGAATCGATCGCTCCGTATCTTCGTCCCGAGCAGTTGATAGTGCTGGAAAGCACTACCTACCCAGGCACAACCGAGGAAGTGCTCCTGCCTATCCTAGAGAGCGGCAACCAAGCGGGTTTGAAAGCTGTGCGCCAAGGACAGAGCGGTGATTTTTACCTGGCTTTCTCGCCGGAACGTGAAGATCCCGGAAATCAGACGGTGGCTCGCCGTGATATTCCCAAGGTGGTGGGGGGGCTGGATCCGGGCGCGTCGGAGTCGGCGGCGGCGCTGTATGGTTCGATCTTCAACCGGGTTGTTCCGGTCTCAAACCCAGCGGTCGCAGAAATGACCAAGCTGCTGGAAAATATATATCGCTGCGTGAACATCGCGTTGGTGAATGAGTTAAAACTCCTGTGCCTGCGGATGGGCATCGATATCTGGGAAGTGATTGAGGCAGCTTCCACCAAGCCATTCGGGTTTCAGGCGTTTTATCCTGGCCCGGGTCTGGGCGGTCACTGCATCCCGATCGATCCCTTCTATCTCTCCTGGAAAGCCAAAGAATTTGATTTCCACACCCGTTTCATCGAATTGGCAGGCGAGGTGAACCAGCACATGCCCTATCATGTAGTGGACTCGGTGGGGAGGGCGCTGAATGAGCGCCACAAGGCGGTGAAGGGATCGAAGGTGCTGGTCCTGGGGCTGGCTTACAAGAAGGACATCGACGATCTTCGCGAGTCGCCGTCGCTCACCATCATCGAACTGTTACAGAAACAGGGGGCGCACGTGAGCTATAACGATCCTTATTTTCCGTTCGTGGCCCGCGGGCGGAAGTACAACCTTCAGATGAAGTGCTCGAATCTCGATGACCTCGGCCAGTACGATTGTGTTCTGATTGTCACCGACCACTCTGATTACGATTACCGGCGCATTGTCGCCGAAGCGCAGTTGATCGTGGACACGAGGAACGCGACCGAAGGAATCGAGTCTCCCAAGATAGTCAAGTGCTAGGAGCGGATCCGATCTGGTTAGTCGGAATTTTCCTGTTTCTACCCCTACTGGCTGTGTGCTTGGGTGATCGCCATAGATGATTTAAGCGGCTACTAACGTTTTAGGAAGAGAACCATGCAGCGTGTCCGAATGGGGAAATGCACTGCGCTTGTTGGTTTCGTCGCCGCGTTCCTGCTGCTCTGCTCCGCCCAGCCTTTTCAGCCGGCGCCGAAACTGTATCGCGCCAAGCCGCAGGACGTGCCGCCGTGGGTGGAACAGGGAAATTTTCGTTTCATCCGGCTAGACGGCGGACAAATCGAGAGCTGGAAGGCCGAGCGAACCTGGTGGGGCGACAAGTTCAGCGCCGAACAGAAGGACGTGCTGAGCCACATCTACGACCGCAATTTCGAGCAAATGCTCGGCTTGCTCAAGCAGGCGGAGTTTAACTGGATCTGGGTCACCTGGAGCAGCGGTTGGTCGTTTAAGGATGAGGAAGAGAACCGACAGAACCTGAAAAAGGTAATCGCTCGTTGTCATGAGAATGGTATCCACGTCTCGGCCTACCTGTCAGCTTCCAACATGTTTCGCAAGAGCGCCTTCCGCGACGACCCGGAAACCAAGAAATACGGCCTGTGGATGTACCACATCCCTTTGTTCTATGCCGGGCCGACTAAAGCCGATCTGCAGATTTCCTGGGACCGCCGTCTGGCCGACGCGCGCAAGCCCGGCTGGCGGGCCTATCTCCTGAGGAAGGCGGAACTCGCGGTTGACGCTGGAGTGGACGCGATCGTTTGGGACAACATGATCGGTTACAACGACGGCCTGGCCCAGTTGCTCGACGACACCCAGCGGATGGCGGAGCGGAAGGCGCGCGAGACCGGCCGGCCCAAGGCCATGGTTTATGCGAATATCCACATTTCGCCAGACCGGTTTGCGATCAATGACATCGACGACGTGATCTGGGAGGAGGACGGCAAGGACACTCCGGGGATTTGGAACGGTAAATGGCAGGTGGACAACGCGCGCAAGATCAAATTCTTAAACGGCGAGAAGCAGCCTTGGCAGCCCCTGAAGTATGAGAACGACCTTTACCACTGCGGCCCGCGCGAGCGCTGCATTCCGAGCCCCGCCGAGCAGAAGCTTTCCATCGCCGAGGCCTGTGCGTTCGGTGCGGCGACCTCGCGCAACATCGAAGGCCGATTCCTCTCAGCGCTGATCAAGGGCGAGCCGGAGGCCCGGGAGGCCTGGAAGGCCATCGCTCAATACAACCATTTCCTAGTGGAGCATCAGGAGCTGTATCACCAGGCGGCGCCGGTGGCGCGGATCGCCTTGATCTCTGCGGAACCGCACAACCCGTTGGCCGACGAATTCCTCAAGCAAAGTGTCTTTTTCGAGACCAAGGTGCTCGCGCACCTAGACAAGGGAGTCCCGCTGGAGCAGTTTAAGGTGCTTGTTATCCCTTCTGACCTGCCGAAGCCCAACGGCGAGCAAAAGGCCAGGTTGGATAGGTTCACCGCCGGCGGGGGCGTCATCATCAGGGCCGGCAAGGAGGGGGCGGCAATTGCGTCGCGTGCCGAAGCCGCGGCCGGAGGGCCTCGCCTCAGCTTGGAGCCGCGCGGTTACGTGCTGGGCCAGTTGACTCGGAAACCCGACGGTCGGACTTTGATTCTCCACTTGCTCAACTACAATCACCAGGCCCCGGCAGAGAACGTCAAGATCCGGCTGGAGCTGAGCGGGCTGGTCTCGGACCTCAGCCGCTGGGAGGTGAATGTCCTTTCACCGGATGCGGCCCAGCCTGAGTTCGCTAGCCTTTCTCTGTACGGGAGCGTTTGCGAGTTCACTCTGCGCCGGATCGAGCACTATACCGCGGTGACTCTCTCGGCCACGGCGGCGCGGTAGTTTTATCGAACAGCCTGCGGGCGAGTTCTGGCCGCGTGCAGGCCGCGTCAAAGCGTCGGACACTACCCGATCTCTTTCGCTCTGACTGGATAGACTCTGTCCAACGGCGCCACTAGTTCCGGTCGGCAGCGGGCAGGGTTGGGAGGAAGGTTCCGGCCGGGTCTTGTACGCTCGGACCCGCGCGGTGGGAAGTTGAAGAAGTCACGCCGGAACCGGGGAGCTCTCCACGGCGACTTCTATGTCGACGAAGCAGATGTCTTCGCGAACTACGCGTTGCCTTTGCATCCTGATTGCGATTCCTCGAGCTATCCTTCGCGACTTGAAAGGCAAAGGAAGATTGTGATGCGCGCCCATGACCCAATACGAGGAATGCAGCGTTTCCCCGATCTTGGACCCGGGCAGTGCAACTGAATTATGCCTCGCGAGAGGCCGCGTCACGATTGACCAGTAGCTCAAATATGGTACCCAGTGCCGCCGTTCCCCGGGAACTCCGATAGAACACTCGCAATTCGTCAGGTTGCTCTACGCCCAACGTCTTCACTATCGAGAACGACGTACGATTGATCGGGTTTCGATTGCGCCAGACAATTTTCATGACAACCTTGCCCTAGAACGATATTTACGAAACTCGTTCTTCGAAGTGTCAATGCAGTGACACTTTGCCAGACAGTCAATTAGTGATCTCTCTGACGTTGAGCGTGGCATAAGCCAAGTTCACGCATCAACACCCGTTTCCTCTGCACTCGATCTTCCATTCGATTTTTTGCACCGCGGAAGTCGGGGATGCTTCATTCAAACTACTCTGTGCCCGGTCGCGGAGTCAGTCCAGGCCTGACTACTGAAACTTCGAGGTGACAAGACCAACTACAAAGCACGGCTCGCTATTTGTCATGAGATGGGGCATTCGTTCTATGCAGTGTATTTGGTAACTCAGTTGCTCTCACGTTTTTTATCCGAAGCGAGGGGCCGCAATCCCTGTCCGCCGGGCGCCCTCCCTAAAATGCGCCTGCGGCCTCGCGCTTAAGGTTAAGTGCATTCGGCGGTGAAGAATCGCCCAATAGCGAGAGACATTATGGCTTTGCTTGCTGTAGTTACGAATATCAACTCGAGCTTGATCTCCGCTATGCGTAACCTGGTCTGCCCGCTCTGTGGAGCAAGCATGATGGGATTTCGATGTCTCGGATACTGTCGCAGCGATTGGCGACCGGAATGGGAGCGCGCGATGTGCGCTGGATCGAAAAATAGGGGAGCGCGCTCTGGAAGGTCATGCGCAAAGCATCGAACGTAGACAAAAGCGGCTCGCGTCGACGAGATTCTCAATGAGAGGCAGCGGGGCGATCACGGACATGGACTGGACGTTCTGGCCGAAAGCCGTCTTGCTTTCCGATCTTCGAGCGCGCAAGATCTCACGCGTTGCTCGCTTCGCATGGACCGCACTGTATTGGAATGTAGCGGTCGTCCTCTGGGGCGCTTATGTAAGGGCGACGGGTTCAGGTGCTGGCTGTGGAAATAGATGGCCCCTCTGCGATGGCGACGTTGTCGGGGCAAGCGCTAAGGCGCAAACTATCGTCGAATTCACGCACCGAATAACCAGTGTCATCTCGTTGCTCATGGTGACCGGTCTCGTTGTTTGGTGCTGGCGAGTAACAAAGAAAGGCGACTGGGCCCGCCATTCGGCGTTTCTCGCCGCCGCACTTCTCGCAAATGAAGCGCTGCTGGGAGCCGCGCTAGTCCTATTGAAGCATGTGGCCAACGACCAATCTACCGGCCGAATTCTCTTTCTCTGTTTGCACTTTGGCAATACACTTCTGCTTCTCGCGGCGCTGTCGCTCACTGCCGTCTGGTTGTCGAATGGCAGCAGGAAACTCACTCTCATTGGCGAATGGCAAGCAGTAAGTTCTATCGGACTGGGCCTACTTGCCGCTGTGGTCACGGGGATTGCTGGGGCGGTAGCGGCTCTGGCCGATACCCTTTTTCCGTCAACATCACTGCCCTCGTCCGTGGCGCAAGATTTCGGTTCCGGCACACCAGCCCTCTTGCACGTTCGGCTACTCCATCCTGCGTTAGCTGCGGTCTCTGCATGCTACGTTCTGTGGGGCATCTTCAGATTCTCAATCAGGCGAAACCGATTCTCGCAGTCTGCAATCGCTCTTATCGTCCTCTTCGTTGTGCAGGTTGGTATCGGCATAACAAATGTATTGCTCCTCGCTCCGGTTTGGCTCCAGATCGCCCATCTCTTTGTAGCCGATGTGCTGTGGGTGTTGCTGGTGGTTGCCTCGGCTGACCTCGTATTTGAACACGCCGGCATTGGCGAGGCTAATGCTCTGGCAAGCCTCAACCAAGAAGGGCAAGAAACGTGAAGCGGGGTGCGCAGATAGCCGCCTGTTGTGGGATTGTGGCAGCCGCGATCGCCAGCGGACTCTCCGCCGATATCCCGCCAAGTACATATCAGCTCCCCTCGAACTCAGAAGTCATTGGCTACCTCATTCAATCGGTGAACTGGTATCGCCATGTGTACGCCGAACGGCAGGTCGCCAACGAACCGACGGACTTCATGTTTCTCGATGACAATCAAGCGATCGAACAGCAGATCGTCAAGCTCGCGTTCGAGTTCGCCAAGGCGGATGCCATGGTGGAAACGAGCGCCGTTTCCTCACACGGCGGAACTGCATCCATAAGTCCTCATCCTGCTGACCTCGAACACTTTATCGAACTAAAGAAACGAAATGATGAACTTAGCCAGCAAGCAATTGAGGAGATAAGAAACCTCGACAAAAGGCTGAACGCCGCCCGCGGGGCGGATCGCGGAAAATTGAAAGCTGCCGAGGAAGACGCTCAAACTCGATTGCGTCTCCTCGACGCAGTTGCGCAAAGCCTCAATGATCTAGTCGGGTTTGTTCAGAATCCCAGTGACGCACACGCCCAAAACGGACATTTGGATTCCACCATCGACGACCTCGCGCAGTCGATACCGGAAATGAACAGCGAGTCAGTTCCCTCCGCGACAGCACGCCTACAGGACACAAATTCCAGAATCGCGAACAGTGACGCCGGCATCTTCGCTCTGGCGTCGAATGTCTCAGCGATGCGCCGTAAGCTTCACGTGGTTGCCGAAAAGATACGCCTCACTAACAACTTGACAGTGTCCGCGGAGAATCTGCGGATCCCACTGGCGGCTTTCGTCACTCAGCTTGTTCAGAGGGTTGCAACAATCGACTTGCAGACCAGCGATCTTCCATCCTTGCGCGAACAGAAGTCGCACCTCGATGCCGTTACTCTCGAACTCAAGGGGCTATCTCCGGCAATCGTAGCGCTCGATAAACAAAAGGTTTTGCTTGCCGAGTACAAATCAAACGTGCTGCGCTTGCGAACGGAGGTAGTTGGCCAGTACAGGCAGGCATGGAAGGAGCTAACGATCCGCCTTTTCGTCGTTGTGCTGATCATAGGTCTGCTTCTTGCGATCGGCCACGTTTCGCGCCGCCTGGCGCAGCGACGTGTTCAAGATCCAAATCGGCAACGACTCATAGCTATGATCCACCAATTTCTCACTCTTTTCGCCATTGCGGTCGTCATATTGATCGTCCTTGCTTCTGACCTGAAGTCGGTCGCAACCTACTTTGGGCTTCTCAGCGCTGGGCTCTTGCTCGCAATGCAAAACGTCATCCCCGCCAGTCTCGGCGCTCTCCTCCTAGTTGGGAAGCGAGGAATCAGAATTGGTGACCGAGTACAGGTCTCCGGCATTACCGGCGATGTCATTAATATGGGTCTGCTGCAATTCCAATTGAGAGAATTCGATGTACACAAGCAGCGCTTTACAGGCCATGTGGCGACCTTTTCGAATTCCTTGGTGTTCCTGTCTCCCGCCATTGGTTTGCTGAAGTTAAATTCAACTTCTGAGAATGTATCTAAGCCCACGGCGAACAAAGCGGGAACAGAGCCGGATTTGGAGGAGCGCGCGGCTGCGGGAGGCGAGAGGTAAGAACTGCGTCTCAATGGCGAGCATTTGACCCGCAACGGCCTCATTCTGTTGACTTCGGCCCCCTTTCAAAGTCATGACACGGTCATGACACAGGTGATTTCTTCCCAAGAGTTGATTGTTCAGGTCCGCTTCGAAACGCTTGCCCCATAAACGCAAACCGGATTCAGACTTTCTGCCGTGGAGCAAGTGACTTGAGGAGCCAGATTGACACTACCTGTTGCGTTCTGTTTGCGCTAGATGACGGTGACGCCGCGATTTGTCTTTTGGCACGTTAAGTGCTTTTCCTCTCGTGGAAGGAGCGACAACATGCTGGAAGCAGCTGCACGCACAGAGACTGATCGGTGCCTTGCGTTGGGCGACCACCAAACCGCAGCTCGGAAATTGCAGGACGTTCTGTTACTCCGCTGGCCGTCTTTTTATCGTTGTGCGTTCCGACTGTTGGGGAATGCGGCTGACGCAGAGGATGCAGTGCAGGAAGCCCTGCTGGCCGCATACAAACATATAAACCAGTTTAGGGGGCAATCGCAGATCTCCACTTGGTTGACGACGATTGTCCGCAACTCCGCTCTGATGCAATTGCGCAGGCGACCACGCCAGATTCATTTTCCGTTGGACACAGAAGTCGGAGAGGAACAACAGCGATGTCTATGGGAAGGGCTCGCGGACGGGCGGCCCAGCCCGGAAGAGGAGTGTCGAAATTCCGAACTAACGTCCCGCTTGCGAAAATGCACGGCACTGCTGTCGCCTACCTTGCGAAGAACGTTTCAGCTGCGCGTCGTGGATGGTTTCTCAATCCTTGAGACAGCCCGAATCTTGGGATTGCCACACGGAACGGTCAAGGCACAGCTGGCCCGCGCGCGAGCAAAGCTTTCGCGGCACATGCGGCCAGTGCTTGCACCCGGTCGTCGTAGATCTCAGCGGCTGCACAAGTAGTTTTCTCCTTGAATCATTGCGATTTCGCGATTGCTGAACATCAAAGAATCATGGCTCCGAGGCGCGTTCTTGTCTGTGACAAAGATTCGTCAGGCAGGGCGGGCGAGTCATTGACGGTAGTGTCATGACACCGCTGGCGCAGGGGGATTCCGGGAACGGATCGAAGCGGGAACTGTCCTTCATCGGCTTTCTGTCCAAGGGCGATATGGCCTTTGTCGTGCATAAGCTTTTTGGCGAACTTCCTGCGCGACGCGAGGTGAAAAGATGAATGTTCAAGGTCAACGAAAGTGCGCCTATTCGGCTTGCCAATGCACAGTCACAGTTACGGAGACCTACTGCTGCGTCTATTGTTCCCAAGCCGATCGCGTACAGGAGACAGAAATTCAATGCGATTGCAAGCACCATCCCTGCGCACTCGACTGAGCATGTCCGACGCAAGAAGACCGCGCGGACTCGGCCTGTCGGTTACGGATCATTAATCATGGCATTCCCGGAGCGACGTACTGTCGACACTGTGCTGACGACTGCGTTGTTGGCTGCAGTCGCCGTCGGCGTCTATTGCGCTCGGCGGGTCATCCCTGATCTTTGTTTTTGCAAGCCAGTCTAGCCCATCACGTTCGCTGCGAGTGCGGCTGGGAGTGGTAACGACGGTGGCAATCCGAATCGGCATCGCGAATATCTCATGCAGCATTCGTCTGCTCCGCTAGCGATGCGTGACATCAAATTGACACGTCAATATCGTTCGACTCTACCCGCAGAACAGGCGCTGCCCCGGATGGTACGGTACGTGCTTATACAACGGTGCATTGCTGATGCATTGACGTGATGCACTGACGCAGGCTACGAACGAGATTGAGGTTTTGGCTATTGGAGCCAGGCCGCCAACTCGAATTGATTCACCTGCAGCTCGGCATCGCGAGCACAACGTTCTAAAGGAGAACTATAAAGATGAGACTTGTGAAGTTAACTAGTTTCAGCATTCTTATCACACTCTGTGTTTTAGGCACTCTGATCGTTCCTAATGCCCGGGCTGATGAATGGGACAAGAAGACGGCGCTGACCTTCAACGAACCGGTTCAAGTTCCTGGGACCACGCTGTCTGCCGGTACCTACGTTTTCAAGCTGGCCGACAGTAGCGACCGCACAATTGTGCAGATATGGAACGAAGACGAGACGAGGTTGATCACCACCATTCTGGCGGTCGCCGACTATCGCGCAAATACACCGGATAAAACCATCGTCAGTTTCGATGAGCGCCCTCCCGGGCAACCGGAGGCGCTCAAAGCATGGTTCTATCCCGGGGATAACTCCGGAGTGGAATTTATCTACCCGAAGCAGAAAGCGACAGAGTTGGCACTGGTAAATCAGCAGCCAGTGCTTTCGGTGGGCGAAGACGCAACGGATGCCGCGTCGATGAAAACTGCGACCGCAGAGCCTGTGGCTCCTCCCCCGGTTACGGTGGCATATAACCCTCAGGAGTCAGGGGAAATTGCACAAGTCACAGAGGTGGAAACTGAGGAATTACCGCAGACGGCAAGTGCAATGCCCTCGATTGCGATGGGCGGGATCCTTCTCCTGGCTGGAGCATTCGGGATCCGCCGTTTGGCGCTGAACTCCAGATAGTTCTGCCTTCTTACATCTGGCGCATCAACCAGTGCGCCAGATGTAAATCTTTGCCTTCTGATGACCTCGAGAGGAATCCATCTTCGCTGCGTACTGGCTTGGCTGGAACGTGCGCTCTGGACCGCAGGATGCTGCGCTCTGGGTTATTACGTATTCACAAGTATCGATGCATCACTCACGCAAAAGAAGCTGGCACGATCATTTGAGAAATCAAGAACCCACATTGCTGTCACGCCACAAGCGACTTTCGATTATTCAACCCCGGATATACATGAGGCTCCTGCTCGGCCTGGGATCAGGCTTATCGGCCGTCTGGAGATTCCTAAGCTCGATCTTTCGTCAGTTATTCTGGAAGGGGACGGGTCTCAAACTCTGCGCGTTGGCCTCGGACATGTTCCAGCCACGCCCTTGCCGGGGCAACCAGGAAATGTGGTCATCGCGGGTCACCGTGACACTTTCTTTCGCCCACTCCTCAAGATACAGATTTGCGATGAAGTGTCCATCGATACGACTGCCCGTACCTATTATTACCAGGTACGGTCGTTCGAAATCGTTGACCCTCGCAATATCAACGCGTTGAGATTTCACAACAAAAACGAACTTACGCTCATCACTTGTTATCCGTTTTCCTACATAGGTCCCGCTCCGAAACGATTCGTCGTCCACGCCGAGCCTGTATTTGCGGCAGAAAAGTGCTCACAGCCGTGAGTTATGAGATTCGTCCGGCTGAATACACCCGCGGACGCTCCTCCTCGCGTTGCGGCTAGTGGAGACGAAAGCCTCAGCGAAGTTCGCGAAGTAGAACGCTGCGTCACTCAACGAGGCTCTGCCGCGAGTTGTCATCAACAAGTGCCAACAAGAGGTCGAGGCTGTTTCTGATCGCAGGGATTGTCCTCGCCCGTGCTGTCATCAGCTCTTGACTGTCACCTGACAGTTTGACGTCTCGACACCAGCGCCGCCCAATCTCTCGACCGAAATCCTTTGTTTCCAGACATTAAAAGTACACCCTGTGTCCTCCTTGTTTGGAATGCCAGTTGCCTTTAGGTCAGTGTCGAAGGGCAGAAACATGACTCAGCAAATCAAACCGGAGCACGAGAATTTTCAAACTGAACGCGATCTGGTCAGCCCTTGCCTCTGGTCGTTCAATCGCAAGCTCATTCTGCGCGATCGGGACCGACAACGGAGATTTATGAAACGCGTACTGGCCCTGGCCGCCACGATTGTCATTGCATTGTTTGTCACCACATCAGCAATCGCACAAGAACAACAGCGTGCGTGCAGCGAGTAAACGTATTGGTTCGACGGAGCCTTTGAAAACGGACATGCATTTTCGAGCACTGTGGGTGCGAGAAATTATCAGTTCGAGAGCCGCTACGAACGGCTTCTCTACTATCGCCCGCCCTTCGCGGTGCGCTGGGTTTTCGACACCGTCCCTGTGGCACTCGTCGGCGATCCGCGCACCCGCGATGGTCACCGTGCGTATGCCTACGGTGTCGGCGGCAGCCCTATCGGTGCACAAGTGAACTTCGTACATTTCCGCCGGATCGAACCCTTTCTCACGAGCGGTGGCGGCTTCCTGTACTTCAACCATCGAATGTTTGGAACCACCCAGCAATTCAACTTTACTGCTCAACTTGGTGGTGGTGTGCAGTTGTTCACATCCAGGCGCCGCACTGCCATTGATCTTGGATACAAGTATCACCACATCTCGAACGCGAATCTGGCAAATCAAAATCCTGGATTGGGCTCGCACATGTTGTTCGTCGGGTTGTCGTTGTTTCGGTAGAGAGGCTAGCTTTGAAACGGTTATACATCGATCTCGGTGCCGCAATCGCTGTGGCGTTAGTCCTTTCCCTTCCGGCGTTGGGCCAGATCCCCCAAGCTGAACCTCGGACAGCAACCGTCATGGGCACCGTTACCGATGTCAACGACGATGCGATCCCAGACGCGACGGTCGTTCTCAAGGAAGTCGAAGGCATTGACCCTCGTACGATCGTGGCGACCGGGAACGGGATGTTCCAGTTTAACGATGTGGCACCAGGCATTACCTATCAGCTCAGCATCAGCGCCAAGGATTTTGCAGACTGGACATCTCCCCCGATCATGGTGAGTCCGGGCCAGTTCAAAATTGTGACCGGTATCCAACTGCGAATTGCAAGCGCGAGCACGATCGTCGATGTTCATTACGATCCTATTGAGGTGGCGACCGAGCAGCTCAAGGCCGAGGAAAAGCAACGAGTCTTCGGAATCATTCCAAACTTCTACGTCTCCTATCAGAATGATCCTGCACCGCTCACCGCGAAGATGAAGTTCCAGCTCGCCCTCAAGGTGTCAACCGATCCAGTGACTGCTGCGGGAGTATTCGCTGTGGCTAGTGCCAAACAGGCCGGCGACACTCCGAATTATGGGCAAGGTTGGACAGCGTATGGAAAACGGTTTGGTCTAACCGCTGCGGATGGCTTCTCGGACATCATGATCGGTGGCGCTATCTTGCCGTCCTTGTTGCATCAGGACCCGCGCTACTTTTATCAAGGGACTGGCACAAGCGGTTCTCGAGTTCGTCACGCAATGTTTAGTCCCTTTGTCGCCAGAGGCGATAATGGAAAGTGGCAGCCGAACTATTCAAGCCTCGGTGGCGACCTGGCGGTCTCAGCCCTCGCGAACCTTTACTATCCCCGATCCAATCGTGGTGCCGGGCTGGTTTTTGTCAATTTTCCAATCGGAACGGCTGAACGGATTGGCACCAGCCTGGTCCAGGAGTTCCTTCTCGGCAGATTCACTCGAAGAGGCGGTCACGTCAAAGGCAGCGAGTAGGAGAAATTGTCCGTCCTCAGGGCGAGTGGCGGAGTCAGCGTTTAAACGACGAAGACTAACAAAGAGGGAGCCTGTTTCGTGTCTACGATTACGACGAAAGATGGAACAACGATCTTCTATAAGGACTGGGGCAAGGGCCAGCCGATTGTTTTCAGTCACGGGTGGCCACTGACAGCGGACGACTGGGACGCGCAAATGCTGTTTTTTGGCCAGCGAGGATTTCGCGTCATTGCCCATGACCGGAGAGGTCACGGTCGCTCTACGCAAACCTGGGACGGCAACGACATGGACACCTATGCCGATGATCTCGCGCAATTCGTCGAGAAGCTGGACCTACGAGATGCGATTCACGTCGGTCACTCGACCGGAGGCGGCGAAGTCGTTCGTTACATCGCTCGACACGGCTCAACGCGTATCGCAAAGGTGGTTCTGATTGGGGCCGTATCTCCAATCATGCTGAAGACTCCCTCGAATCCTGGCGGATTGCCAATGGAGGTTTTCGACGGCATTCGAAACGGCGTCGCAACGAACCGTGCAGAGACTTTCATTGACATTACTTTGCCCTTCTACGGCTTCAACCGTCCTGGAGCAAAGGTTTCCGAGGGAATCCGCCAGCGCTGGTGGCTGCAAGGGATGATGGGCGGAGTCAAGGCTCATTACGACTGCATCAAGGCGTTCTCTGAGACCGATTTTACGGAAGACCTCAGGAAAATCGATGTCCCTACGCTCATTCTGCACGGCGATGACGATCAGATCGTCCCCGTTGGAGACTCTGCCCTCCTGTCGGCAAAGCTGGTAAAGAACTCCACGCTCAAGATCTATCCCGGTTTCCCGCATGGGATGTGCACGACCAATCCGGATGTGATCAACGAAGATATGCTCGCTTTCTTTTCCGAAACTGGGCTAAAGAGGAATCACGGCAGCGCATAGATTCATAACATGCTTTTCAGTTTGACGTTGCTGTTGACCGGGATCTTCACTGCGGTAACACTTGTTCAATCTCTTGGAGACAACATCGAAAACCCGAGAAACTCTGCCGCGTCGCAGCATTGATCTTAGCAAACTGAAAATTCAAACCGGTTATCTTTTTGACTGTTCGTGGCGATCAGCCTGAGAGAGCAAGGGTTCGGAAGGGTTCGAAAATGTTGGGTTGTGTGCGACGAATTCTGACTCGCTCTCCGCGGCAACCACCGGTTGCAGAAGTATTGGAGGCAACATCCAAGAGCACCCGGAAGAGAACCATCTCAACATCCTTTGGCAATCGCTCAAACCCAGACGGGAAATCGAGGTTCACCTGAATTCCGCTACGTTGCGAAAATCCTTCCACATAGCAACGGACGGCTGAAGCGAGGCCTGCTTCGTCTGGCAGAGGCGGGTGCAATCGATATGAGGTCGTGCGCATTTCCTGCAGAGCCTGATCAGCGATGCCGGCAATGTCAGCAAGAGCCCCGGACGTGAGTGGGTCGTTTTCAAAGCGTTTCTGAAAACTTGCTACATTCATTTTAAGCGCAGCGAGTGTTTGGCCCGTACTGTCGTGCAAGTCACAGCAACCCTGCGCCTCTCTTCGTCCTGCATCCTCATTAGCCGCTGCGACAGGTTGCGAAGCGACGCCGTGCGTTGCGCTACAAAAAATTCAGTGCGGCATTAGAATCCCGCGACTTCTTCAAGGACTTCAAGAAATTGGGAACGAAGGGAAGTCGCTTCTTCCTCCGTATTTCTTCGAACACCCGCTTCACATCTCCTTCGCCTTGCTTTCTGAAACCACTGGAAGATGAGCCATACTTCATCTCTATACGGTTTGTAATGGCGATGCGGACCAGCCTCTCGAAAAGAGGTCTCGTACAACCTACTCTCCGCCATGCCGGTTGAATTACTTTTTCCACTTATGACAAGCCGCTCTGCTATCCAGCCAGTCTCCTTCTGTGCAGCGCTCCTGCAATATGTCAGCATTCGTTTAAGGACAGCGGCGCAATAAGTCTAGAGTGCGGAGCGCGTCTTCCATAAGTTGTCGCTCTTCACGATGGTCGCTATCGTACTGCAAATCCCGCAGACGACTGTGAACTGCTGCTTCAGTTGCATTCACGCGCTCCATGAGCCGCTCGGGGTCTAGCTCTACAACGGCAGAAGCATATAGCTGATACCATTGTTGAGATTCAGTTTCATTCATGCAATGCCTGATTTCTGGAAAGCAATATTGATAGGGGTGCTCGTGTACTTAGAGTGCGTTTGTTCAATACTGTTCATGAAGGACCTAATCGTGAAGAACGAGTACTCGCAACATCTCTTTTCTTTTCTATCGATTCTGAGTAGTGTGCAATCCATAAGGGCGCCCGCGGTCGCCATGCCCGCAGGGTGAGCGGACGCAATGCACTCCTCTCCGATGAATTCTCCCGGCCCCACTCTAGGGCGATGATCGCTTCCTTGCCACTATTGGAGACGACGGTAAGTTTCACCCTGCCTTTCTGACTATAGAAGACAGCGTCAGCTGGCTTACCTTGTGAAAAGCGGCGGCTTTCCGTTTCAGATTAACAATCGTCTTGCCGACGCCGACTTTTGCGAGAAAGGTCTCAGGGGCAAAACTCGTATTCAACTTCTTGATTAGATTGGAGGAATTCCCGATTTCGGCTCCAAACGAAAGGTATGTGATGTCGTTCTCATCGTTTTGTCCTCCGATCTCCATTGACCCGCTTGTGAGGCTGTGTCCACTGGGAAACTACACTTCTGTGGCCTGCAGGATAGTGTGCTGCACTTGAAATAAGCGTGGTATCGGGGATGCTGCTAGTAATGAATGGCTTTGTCCGGGAAACCCCTCACAAGAGACGGAGCTGCAGTACATATCGGCCAGGGAGGCAGACAAAATTCCTACCGAGCTGAGCGGCTCGAGTTAGCTCTCCAGCGACTCTGCAGACAATAGCCCCATTCGGATGGCATACTGGACCTCACTGCGCGTCCGAAGTTCGAGCTCCTCGGTCGCATGGTTGAACTCGACCCGCGCAGGCATCCGCATCTCGACCTTAGCTATGCAATGACCAGCCACTCCAGCCAGCGGCAGACTGCCGACGGTGTCCTGATTCACGTGGACACCGAGTTGGGCGCAAGGGAAGCCGAGGTCCAGTCTGGGTCAAGACTCTGCGACCGCATTAGGCGGCGGACTTTGCCCGCTCTTGACACAGACCTCAGAGGCCTCGGCTTATCATTACCGCTATCCGGGGAATGTCATACTTTCTTGTAACAGCTTCTGTTACTTCGGTCTTCGGGTCTTCGATCCTGTCACTGTCGACACGGCAAATCTATTCGAGGTCAGTAACAGGTAACGTCCGAAATCCATTCCTAAGCGGAAAGCTGTTTGGTGTACGGCAGACGATAGCACCACTCGATTCATGGTCTTAGGGCAAGAGAAGGAAGAACGCCGCAAGTGCAGGCCTGCCTTAAGGTTGCGACAAGACTGGCGTGGAGACCGTATATGTGGGTTTACTCTGACGATGACCGAAGTGATGTCGTCTCTCGGGTTCGTTGCAGGCGAAGCGCCGGGACTGGCAGGTGGCAAGGGCTGCGCCACTTCTGTTTCTAAGCAGTCGTCTTCGAGAAGAGCATGCTTGTTTGCCTTTCTCTAGATTTGAGCCTCAATGTGAGCGGTTTGGATCAGACAGTTCGACTTCTTGCCGGGTAAGGTTGAGTTGTTGTTTCACTTGGATGTTCCAAATTCTCCAGCCGGAACTCTGAACGCACAAGAATTCGACAGAGAAATCGGAAGCACTCAAACCCAAGCGGAATTCAGACCGCCGCAAGGCGAGACTTCTCGGAGGGTTCCATGAAGAGAGTATTCCTGCTGATCGTCGTACCGGCGCTGCTGGTCGTGCTGGGGTTTGCACAGACTCCCGCGGCGAGCGGCAACACAGACCAGGTCAACATTAAAGGTTGCTTGGGTGGCTCTGACGGTAGCTACACCGTTGCGGAAGACAACACTGGGAAGATTTTCAAGATCACTACCAGCAGCGCTGATCTCAAGGCGTATGTGGGCCAGGAGGTAAACCTCGTCGCTCACAAAGCAGGTACTGTTGAGAACAGCGTTACCATCACGGAAGTGAACATGATCTCCGAACACTGCCACGCGGCTGCGGCTGCACCTGCTGCGACCGTCAGTGCACCTGCCGAGACTATCAGTACACATCCTGCGGCCGCCGCGCCTGCCGCGGCTGCACCTGTTGCGACTGTCAACACGCCGCCCGAGAGTGCCAGCACGCCTCCTGCGCCTGCCACCGCCGCGGCCGCGACTGCCCCTGACGCGACTGCCAGCACGCCGCCCGAGAGTGCTAGCACGCCTCCTGCGCCTGCCGCCGCACCGGCCGCGACTGCACCGGTAGCGACTGTCAGTACGCCGCCCGAGACTATCAGCTCGCCTCCTGCGGCTGCGGCCGCACCTGCCGCGGCTGCACCGGTTGCGACTGTCATCGTACCTGCGGAAACTGCCAGCGCACCCAGCGCTGCCGCGCCTGTGCACAAAGCGCGGCCGTCAGCACGACCTGAGAAACCGGCAGCAACACCTGCTGCCGCGGCAAAACCCGCTGAGCCCGTCAGCACACCGGTCGCGGACGCGGCCGTACCTACCGCAGCTGTACCTACCGCGTCCGCTGGCCCATCTTCGGAGACTGCCAGTACCCCTACTGCGCCTGCTCCAGTTCCTAAGGCGCCTACGGGCCGGTCCACATTGATGTTAGGTTCGATTGTGGTGGTGGTGGTCCTCATCGGGTTAATGGTCCCTCTGTTCCAGCGGTGGAGAAGACGAAAACTGGCGGAGGAGACGCGTGGTCAAAATCTCTCTTTTACGAAGGATGCCAAATCCGATCCGGGCAAGACCGACTCGACGGGAGGGCGTAAAGCTGCCTAGGTTGAGTGCGTGTAACGGTTCTACAAGGCGATCGCCTGGCAGCAACTGCTGCCATGGCGATCACTTTTAAATTGAAAAGGTTGCGCCGCGATTTTGAGCACCGGGCTGAGATGGGAGAGAGTTTTGCCGTCAAGATCGAAACCTATCTCGAGCAGGGCTCGCGTAAAGCCCCCCCCAGCTCATCGTTGAGCGGTTCGGCAATCGGGAGCATCTGACTGGAGTTGCCGTCTATAACTCGCCAGGCCAATCGATTGGCATGACCCCCCCGGACTGCCGGTTCGCCTCACCGCCGAACCTGCGGTCGTCCGGCAAGCAGCCACGAACGGCCAAAGCGCAGCGGAATACATCCGTGTGGAAGAGGCTTCAGCCTATATTTATGCGGTCTTTCTTCATCAAGATGAAGGACTGGCCGTTCCTGACGCAGCGAGCGGGTTCAAGGCAGCGTCGGGGGCGCCTCCTTCATCATCCATTCGCGACACTGCCTCTGCGTCTAAGTGCCGCTGAGTGGATGAAAATGATTCTGAGGCATCAGCCTTCTGTCTTCGCCAAGAGATGGTCAGCAACAAGGCACTCTCTTCAAGCGCTTCGACGTCGTGCAGTACGCCACAGTCCATCACTAGCAAATGACCGCCTGACACATTGACCTTTCGATCGGCCAAATGGACACAGACGAGCCCGTTCAACAGTTGAACGGAGACCCTTCCTTCCGCCTTGTGCTGGCGCATTCGCGTACCGCTCTTCATCAGAATCAGAACGATTCGGAAATCTGGATATTTGGCGATGGTTTGGAACTCCGCCCGGTCTCCCGCTGCCAGGAATCTTCTTGCCGGAGTTGCTGCAGTTCCCGTTCGAAGTCAATTTGCAACAGAGGTTCTGCTAATCCGGGTAATCGATTTAATACTCCAATGCCCCGGGATGGCAAGCGCTGAGATTCGTAGACATAATGAACACCTTCTGCCTGGCAGTCTGTGCATCGCGGCACTACTTAAGTCCGCAACTTTGGTAGATTTGAGAAGACCATGATCGTCGATCAGTTGCGGCAAAACTGGTCAACGTTGCACAGTCTCTCGAACAGATCTCTACCTAAGGCGTTCCGCTGAAGCAAACCCGCCCGACTGATGAAGGCTAAGGGCGGCACGGCCGGTCAATCTTCCCGAACGGCATCGGCCACTGCGATGACAGACTGTAGCCTCCTGCGGATTAAGAAGAAGACCATGATGCTCGCACTGACACGGCAGGTAAAGTTGGCAAACGTGTTTTGGGCTTATGTGCTGGCGGGGAATATTTGTTACCAGCAAGATCTGGTCGACCAACGTTGCAATCTAAGCGAGAAACGACTTGCGTGCATTCTTTTGCTGCTCGCCCACTTCGATGCGCACGGTTCATCCGAGACTGTGGTTCCTAAGATTAATCATGAGACGCTGGCAGAAATGGTAGAGACCACGCGGTCGCGCGTTTGCTTTTCATGAAGAGATCAGGAGTCGGGTTTCATCTATTACGAGACCAAAAGCAAGCTGTTGCGAATTCATAGGACACTTCTTGCTTTCTGCGCCCAATAACCCCTGCCTACTCGTTTTGCTCAGCCAATCTTCTAGCGATGAATCGTCGGCTGCGGTAGCACGGTTTTCCTACGAGAGGTTGCTAGGCCCTCCCGGAAAGGCGTGCGTCATTTTTGGTTTCTCTACTTTAGCGGAGGAGTGCGCCGCATTGGCGTGGTTACCATCGGGCCCCGTGCTAAGATACGGTGTCTTTTCTGACAGCCAGGGACTTGATGTCAGGAGTCTCGCTATGCCCCGCGCCAGGCCAAAAATCGCTCGTCACTCGCTCGCCAAGGCCCCGACAGGAATCCAAGGACTGGATGAAGTCACAGGCGGAGGCCTGCCGAGAGGTCGGGTCACACTGCTGTGCGGCGGCGCGGGATGTGGCAAGAGCTTACTCGCGATGGAGTTTCTGATGCACGGCGCGATTCGATACGGCGAGCCTGGCGTCTGCATGGACTTCGAAGAGACCGAGGAGAAGTTGAGAGCCAACGTGGCATCGCTAGGTTTTGATTTGCGTGAGCTCGCAAAACGAAAGAAGCTGCTGGTGGATTATGTTGCCGTTGAACCACACGAAATTGCCGAGACGGGAGAATACAACCTCGAGGGTCTGTTCATCCGGTTGGGCCACGCGGTCAAGGCGATCAAAGCAAAGCGCGTTGTCCTGGACAGCATCGAGGCACTTTTTTCCGGATTAACTGACTCAACGACGCTGCGAGCGGAACTCCGCCGGCTGTTTCAGTGGGTGGAAGCACACAAACTTACCACTGTCGTTACGGGCGAAGCGGGAGAGCACACGCTGACGCGTCACGGGCTGGAGGAATACATCGCTGACTGCGTGATCGCGTTGGACCACCGGGTAACGGAACAGATTTCCACGCGCCGGCTGCGAATCGTCAAATACCGGGGCACTTCCCACGGCACCGATGAGTATCCGTTCCTGATCGATCGTGAGGGCATCTCGGTGGTGCCACTCACTTCACTGGCACTCACCCACAAAGCACTGACGGACCGCGTTTCAACGGGCATTCCCGCTTTGAACGAGATGATGGAAGGAAAGGGGTTCTTCCGTGGAAGCAGTGTACTGGTGTCGGGCACGGCGGGAACCGGGAAGTCCAGCCTGGCAGCGAACTTCGCCAGCGCCGCCTGCACCCGTGGCGAACAGTGCCTGTATCTCGCTTTTGAGGAGTCTCCCAGCCAGATCCTCCGTAACATGAGGTCGGTTGGCCTTGACCTGGAGCGGTGGGTAAAGAAGCGCTTATTGCACATCCACGCGATGCGGCCAACCAGCATTGGCCTGGAAGGACACTTGGCCGCTATTCACCAATTGATCGCCGAACGTCGACCAAGCGTCGTGGTCATCGACCCGATCACAAACCTGGTTTCGGCCTCGGGCACTTATGACGTTAAATCAATGCTCATGCGCCTGGTCGATTTTCTAAAGGTGGAACAAATCACGTCGATGTTTACGAATCTCACATTCGCAGGAGACCCGCAGGAGAGGACTGCGGCGGCCGTTTCGTCTCTCATGGACACCTGGATTGTGTTGCGGGACAGCAAACCCAATGGACGACCGAGACGCGAGCTTTACGTCCTGAAATCTCGCGGCATGGCTCATTCGCGCGAACCTCGTGAGCTAGTCGTGAGTAAAAGAGGCCTCGAATTGGGCATCGTGCTGAGGGATCATACGCTGGCCACGACCGTCGCAGGCCCAGGTGAAGTCGCGGCAGCCAAGTAGCAAGCTTGTCCCGTCTGGGCGAGACACTGAAGACCGACATGAAAAAGAGTTCAGTAAGAAAGCGCCGCCCTGCCAAAAGTACCGCTAGTGAGTTTTGGCGATTGCGTCTTTACATCGCGGGCCAAACCCCTAATTCGATTGCTGCGATCGACAACCTCAAGAAGATTTGCGAGGACAAGCTGCGGGGCAAGTACCGCATCGAAGTGGTCGATTTGCTGGAGAAGCCGCAACTGGCCAAGGGCGATCAAATCATCGCCATTCCGACCCTGGTGAGAAGGCTCCCGCCGCCGGTTAAGAAAATCATTGGCAACCTCTCAAAGACCGAGAGTGTCATTGTGGGGTTGGATCTTCAACCGGCACGCTGAAGTAAGGGCTCAAATAGCAGATGTCTAACAAGCGAGCGCGTCCCGATGGCCGAGTCCTCCAAGGAGGGTTGCCCCGCAAAGTCGGTGCGCCGAAAGGAGCTCGCAGAAGCCTCGGACCTTCTCCACGCAAACTGCCGTCATCCACGCCACCGGATCACCGAACAAAACTCCTCGCTCGGTTGAAAACTGCGGAGGAAACTTTACGCGCCATACAGTCGGGCGAAGTGGATGCTTTGATGGTTTCGGGTCGTCGCGGAGAGCAGGTGGTTTCTCTGAAAGGCGGCGAACCCGCTTATCGCATGCTGGTGGAGGCGATGAGCGAAGGCGCGGCGACTCTGTCCCCGAATGGCGCTGTGCTCTACTGCAATCGCAGGCTTGCAGAACTGATTCGGAGGCCACCGGGGAAGATTGTTGGAATTGCGGTTCAGTCGCTGGTTGCGGAGACGGAGCAGGGGCGATTTGAAACTCTGCTTGCCCAGGCTCAGAAGGCGGTTGCGAAAGGCGAATTCAACCTGTGTTGCACAGATGGAAGTCTGACTCCGGTCTATTTGTCGCTTAACCAGTTTCGTGAATACAAGGGCCACGCCTTGGGCATGGTGGTAACCGATCTGAGCGACCAAAAACGCAAGCAGGCCGCGGAAATCAAGCAAGCCGAAGCGATGCACCGGCTCCTTCTGGAACACGAGCTTTCGGCGCAGGAGGAAGAACGGCGCCGGATTGCGCGCGAATTGCATGACGAAGCCGGTCAGTTGCTGACCGCTCTTTTGGTCGGCCTGCGCGCCCTGGAATACGCTCGGAAGCTAGCAGATATTAAGGTACAGGGACAACGGCTGCGGGAGATCGCTGCCCAAGCCATCGACGAGGTCGGTCGACTCGCCCGCGGGCTTCACCCGACAGTGCTGGATGACCACGGCCTAGGTGTTGCGCTGAGCCGGTACGTTACCGAGTACACAAAGAGTCACAACATAGCTGTGGATCTCATACTGAACGAAATTGACTCCAGCAACCTGCCATCAGCAGTCCAGATAGCGTTGTATCGCATTCTCCAGGAAGCCTTGACCAATGTAGCCAGACATTCGGGAGCCCGGGCAGTCAGCATTCGATTCGCCCGTTTGGCCACGGCTTTGGAGGTAGAAGTAATCGATGACGGATGTGGCTTTGACGCGAAGGCCGTGGCCGTCTCCTCCCACCGCCTAGGGATTCAGAGTATGCGAGAGCGAGCGGCAATGTTGGGCGGGAGCGTCAGTTTCACATCCCAGCGCAAGGGGACCAAGATTCTGGTACAAGTCCCACTTGCCAGGCAGGACTTCCAACCCTCAGCCAGGCGGAGGAGCAGCTGAAATGCCGGCGCGAACGCACAGGATCAGAGTCATGATCGTGGATGATCACGCAATCCTCCGCGCCGGACTGAAAATGCTGGTCAATGCCCAGCCCGATATGGAGGTTGTCTCGGAAGCTGCCGATGGAGAGAAGGCGGTTCAAGCAGCACGGGAAACGAGACCAGATGTAGCCTTGCTGGACCTCACCATGCCTCGGGTCGGTGGTATGCAGGCGCTGCAGGAGATGGCGCGTCACTGCCGCAAAACTCGTGTCCTCGTCCTCACGATGCACGATGACCCTGCATACTTACGATCGGCATTGGCTGCCGGGGCCTCTGGCTACCTCCTGAAAAGGGCGGTGGATGCTGAACTGGTTGCCGCCATACGAGCGCTGCATCGCGGAGGGATCTTCGTGGACCCGCGTTTGGCCAATGTTCTTGTCCAGGATGTGCTGGCGAAGAGAGATAAAAGAGCTGGGGCCAAACGGCCCGTAAACATTCTTAGCGATCGTGAACTGCAGGTGCTAAGACTCGTGGCGCGGGGGCGCACCAGTGCGCAAATAGCCAAAGAGATTTTTGTGGGTGTGAAAACTGTCGAGACGTATCGTTCCCGATTTGCTGAAAAGCTCGGTCTACGCACGCGCAGTGATGTGATTCGTTTTGCCGTACAAATGGGTCTATTGACCCCGGAAACGCTGGAGAGTGAGCCGGATCGCTCGGCTAGGTAGGAATTGTGTTGCAGGAAGCCTTTCTGTCCAGATGTTTAGCGCATCTGCGCCGTCTTGTCAGGGTTTTTCCGGACAGAGCCCCTCATTATTAGCAGCATCCCCGATACCCCCCATATTCCATTTGCAGCACACTACGTGCAGGGTGCGAAAGTGTACCTTCGCCGTGGACCGAGAGTCACGAGCCGGTTATCAGCGATGGGAGAATAACACGATGAGAACGACATTAAATGACTCCCCCCCTAGGCCGAATTCGAGAATGTCTATGGTGGGGATCAAGAAGTTGCGCACGGGCTTCGACGCTGAGGCCTTTCTCGCAAGAGCAGGCTTTGGCAAGAGCGTTATCAATCTGAAAAAGAAAGGCATCGCTTTCTCACAAGGCGCCCCAGCTGACGCTATCTTCTATATTCAGAAAGGCAAGGTTCAACTCACCGTGGTCTCGAAGATTGGCAAGGAAGCGACGATCGCCATATTAGGGGAAGGAGACTTTTTCGGCGAAGGTTCGATTGCGGGCCAAGCGCTCCGTATGGGATCCGCAACCGCCATGACGGACTGCAAACTGCTGCGCATTGACAAGAAGGAAATGATGCTTGCGCTCCGCCGGGAACACACCTTCTCCGATCTATTCGTAGCCTATCTACTGGCAAGAAACATCCGATACGAAGAGGATTTGGTTGACCAACTCTTCAACTCCAGCGAAAAGAGGCTAGCTCGGATTCTGCTCTTGCTCGCCCACTTCGGCAAGGAAGGCGCGCCCGAGACTGTAATCCCCAAGATCAGTCAGGAGACCCTCGCCGACATGATAGGCACAACCCGCTCGCGGGTCAGTTTTTTTATGAACAGGTTCAGAAAACTAGGCTTCGTTGACTATAGCGGCGGGAGCGGGCTGCAGGTTCATAGTTCTCTTCTAAATATCGTTCTCCACGATTAGACTCCTTCCAAAGTCCCAAGCCAAACTCAGAGAAGGGCATGAGCAAATCAGGCACTTGCCGGATCAAATCCGGAGAGTGGCCCCATCTTGGTCGCTACGAGCACCTCCAACAGAGTTGCTGTGTTACGAACGCTTCCCGAGATGGTGATCAGTGCTTCTGAGACGAGGGGATGTTGTTCTGCCAGCAAGTCGAGGCGGTCGCTCACGTTGTAGAGTTGGTGAACTTCGTGCAAAATCGCATTTGAATGCATGGGGGACGCGGCTTTCTGGAAAGCCTAAGGAGAGGAAACTTCAGATGGGCTGACTTAGTTCAGGGAACCTGAAAGAGGAGAAGGTGGTAACCACCTCAAATTGGATCATATCACGTGAGGAGTCTCGGAATTGTGCAGTTGGGTAAGTGCGCGATTTTGATCAGTTTCTTGGGTGCCTTCGTTCCATGATGGAAGTGCGTGAAACCCAACGCTGCGGAGACAGAGAATTTGGAGTCGTTCGCAGCGCCGCGTCTCACGGGAGGAGTGACGAGATGCACACCTGGTTCAAAACGTGGCGCACACTGGCGCCGCCATTTGTGAGACTCATAAGCGGCCTCGCAATCGTCATCCTGACGATCATTCTCGCCTCGAAGGCACTCTCCCAATCGGACTCCGTGAGGCTCGAAATGTCGGCCGTCGATCTGGCGCTGAAGGTGGTCACTAACGAATTGAGGGTCCAAAATGAGGAGCACAGCCACTGGATGTACCGGCTCGAGAAGGAGGAATCCGGCAGGAAACAAGTGCAGGAAATCCTCGAGACAAACAATGGTTCTATCACTCAACTCCTCTCCATAGATGGCCACCCACTTGATGCCAAACAGCAGCAGAAAGAAAACCAGCGCATGCAGGGGCTCGTCAGCCATCCAGCAGAGCAACGGAAATTACAGCAGGCGAGCAACAAGAAAACAGAGCAAGGGGCGCGCTTGTTCAGGATTCTGCCTGACGTATTTGTGTTCAGCTACGCCGGTCGTAAAGGAGACTTCGTAACACTAACGTTCAGACCCAACCCGAACTTCCAGCCATCGTCGATTGAAGCAAGGGTTTTCCATGGCATGGAAGGTGAGATGACCGTCGATATCGAACAATCAAGGTTGACAGCCCTCAGTGGCGATCTCATGGAGGATGTGAAATTTGGCGGCGGACTGTTAGGACACCTGGACAAGGGAGGCAAGTTCGAGATCAGGCAGACAGAAGTTACACCAGGTCACTGGGAAATGACATCCCTGAGCGTGGACATGAAAGGGAAAGCTCTCCTCTTCAAAACAATCGGCGCGCAGGAGACCGAACACCACAGCGACTTCCATCGAGTCCCGGATGACCTGACACTCGCGGAAGCCGCCAGCGTCCTCAACCGACGGATCGTTCTAGCAGACAATCGCTAGCGCATCTCAAAAGAAGTTCCGGGGCGAGACGGTTTTTCCTTTTAAGGAGATACCGCAGGTTGCGCTCGATGGTCCACGGGATGCTCCAGTTCTTCCATTCGCTCTCTGATCGCCTCACCCGCCAAGAGAAGCCGCACCCGCATCATCTGCATATCGACTTACACTGGGGCAATTACATGGGGCTCTGCCACCCACTCCTCCGCCTTTGCTGGAGAACATTGGACACTCTCGTTTGCAGGCCAGAAGAAGGACTCAAGAATATGAACTGGAGCCCAGCCGAATCCGTTCACTGTTGATCACTTCCAGGGAGTCCGAAAATCTGAAGGCGACAATCTGAAGTGAGGATATGAGGGCAGGGTCGAAGTACCCAATGTCCGAAAGCATTGGTCTACCACTCTAGTATTCACTGGTTTCAGATCGGCGAATGGTGTTGACTATGCTGCCGCAGGCGTCCGCATGGCGTCCATGTAGCTATCCATCGACTGGGTCAACTGCGCGTCTACTTCGTCTGCGATCGTCATGACATCGGGCAGGAGGAGGCTAAAATCCAAGGAGCTCAAATTGCTCTGCAATGTGCCGAACAGCGTCACCTGCAGGATTCGTGATTCGTGTACTAGCATCGCTGGAGTGTAGCCTTGCTTATATCTCAGCTTGCCATGGGCGATGGCGGCGGCGGAAAAGACAGCATCGCTATCCTTCGTGGTGGCACTGGGCTTGCGCAGGCGGACGACCAGATCTTCGACCAACTTGGGCAGATGTCCAGTACGCTCGTCATCGCTAAGCAGAACGTGATTGAGTTCCTTGCTCTGTTTAGCACGCGCCAACCAGTCTTCAACGACACGGGTAAGGCAACGCTGCAGGATCGTGCCTACTCGTTCCTTTCCCGGACGGGCAGTAGGTTGGCGGGTAATCAATTTGTCGCGGATGAGATCAGTGAGCTTTCCGACCTCGATAGGTTTCACGATGATTTCGTCCACTTCCAGAAGGATAGCGGCCATGGCGCTCTGCACGTCGGGGTAGCCGCTGACCAGCAACGTTAGCGCATCCGGTTGGGAGTGGCGCATCGCGGTAACCACAGTAAAACCATCACCAGGGTTCGGCATATGCAGGTCCGTGAGAAGCGCGTCGAAGCTCTCCGTAGTGATATGTCTCAAAGCTTCTATCACGTTGGCGGCAGCGACTACGTGAAAGCCGTTGCGTTCCAGGGTCTCAGTCATCACGTCGCGAACCGCATCATCATCATCGACAAGCAAAACCTTGCGAGCAGCGGGGGAAGCGGTCGGAGTCATACAGCACAGCCTCTCGTCGCGAATCATGACCGCGAATAATCATACTTTTACTCAAGCCTATTTTCTGAAACTGTATAAAATTGAACAGTTATTAGAAGTGTCACTGGGTATACATACCTCAAGTCAGTACGCTTGAAGCGCGGTCATGGGTTAGCGGGCGGGCACCACCCATTCGGACCCTCACGACTGCGCAATATAGCAGTGCTTCAGGGCCGGTTTCCATGGGGGGGCCGGCCTTTTCTCTTACCCCATAAATCCCTCATGCACCACCCAATTGATCGATTCTGCGCCGCGTCAAGATTCTTCAACTTTTATTCAAGTCTCTCTCCGTGCGAGCGAGTGACCTTCCCTTCAGACAGGGTAGTGCTGGGAATCGTGCTCGACCTGAGCTTTTTTGCTCAGATTTCGACATCGTCGAAATGAGAAAGTTCCGATAGAACAATTTTCGGGTGAAACGCGGTATTGAGTACGAGTCGTCCGGAAATCGTGCCTCTCGATCCACGCAACCCGCGGCAGCAGAGCATCACCGGGCACGCGAAGGATCATCGGGCAAGAGGAACACCAATGCGCATCATCTCCTCCATTCGTTCGGCACTGTTTGTACTCGTTCTGCTGGTCATGTCGGCGGCTGCTTACGCGCAAGTCAGCATATCGATCTCATTCGCCCCGCCTGAACTTCCCGTCTACGAGCAGCCCCTTTGTCCCGGCGAGGGTTATCTCTGGACACCCGGGTACTGGGCTTACGCCGAAGACGATTACTACTGGGTGCCGGGTACATGGGTGATGGTTCCGGAACCCGGTCTGCTCTGGACTCCAGCCTACTGGGGTTGGGGCGGCAACGGATATGTCTTCAACGAAGGCTACTGGGGTCCGCGGGTAGGTTTCTATGGCGGAATCAGTTACGGCTACGGATACTTCGGAGAGGGCTATGAAGGTGGACGTTGGCAGGGCGGACAGTTTTATTACAACCGTTCGGTGAACAATGTAAACATCACCAACATTCACAATGTTTACAACACAACGATCATCAACAACAACACGGTGAACCGGGTCAGCTACAACGGCGGCAACGGTGGGATCACTGCGCGTCCGAGACCTGAAGAGGAGGCTGCGGCACGTGAGAGGCATATCCCCCCCGTAGCTGTTCAAATGCAACATGCGCAAGCTGCCCGCGAGAAGCCGGAGCTACGAGCTTCGGTGAACCACGGCACGCCACCGGTAGCGGCTACTCCTAAGCCTGGAGCGTTCAGCGACCGCGCAGTCGTACCGGCCAAACAGACAGGGACGCCCTATACCCATGCAGTCAATCGGGCGGCAGTTCAGCCACCGGCGAATACACCGGTCGCATATCCAGGGAACAGCGCCGCTCGCCCCGAGCCGCCTGGGCCGAATAGTCGGCCAGAACCCAACCGCCCGGAGCCCAATCCTCCGCCGACGGCCCAACCGAATAATCTGCCAGAGCCGAGTCGTGCCGAACCGAATCGTCCACCTACAATCGAGCCGAACAATCGGCCTGAGCCCAACTGGCCTGAGCCCAACCGGCCTGAGCCCAACCGGCCTGAGCCAGCTCCGCGATCCCAGACTCCGCCGAATGAGCGTTCGCAACCCCAACACACTCCTCCTCCTGCTGAAGCTAGGTCCGCGCCGCAGGAGCGTCCACAGCCCGCGCCTCTGAAGCCGGAGCAGAAGAAGTCTCAGGAAGAAAAGCCGAAGCAGAATGAGAGGCCGCAGTAACATCGGCTTCAGACTTGGATTGAATTCTCTGGGCATTCTGAGTTTTCAGAGGGGCCCCTTATTTTTCTCGCTGATTGGATGTGTGGATATGCAATTCGCCTTAATTCGCGGGCTTCTGCTAGTGCTGTCGACGTGTACAGCCCTGAGTGCGGCAGCGCAGATCCCAGCGGGCACAGACGATGGTGGATGCCGACAGATCGCAGGCCAGTTACCTCGTACCGCGTCCACCTTCGGCCATGGCCTTGCGGCGGCTCCTCGTAATGCCATTCGCCTGCGCAATCTCAGATGGGAATTGCCAATCGCCGCAGCTACTGGGCTATCAATCGCATTCGCTGACGATCGCATCAACGGCCACATTCATTCGCCAACATTCGCGCAGGCCGCGTCGCGGGGATCAGACGTTGGTCTTGGAATCGAGCTAGGCACAGCGGGGCTGATTTTCCTAGCGGGTTGCTCAGGGCATCGCTCTTCCTACGCGGCAAACACTGCCTTCACTGCTCTCGAGGCTATGGGCGCCGCGTCCTTGATGACCTCAGGAATCAAGGTGGCTGCCAACCGTCAATATCCCTACGCTCCAAATACTCACGGCGAGTTTTGGGAGGGCGGCAGATCGTTTCCTTCGGGGCATGCCGCGACCAGCTTCGCATTCGCAAGCGTTATCGCCCATCGCTACCCGAATAATCGTTGGCTCATGTGGAGTGCTTACGGGCTTGCGACGAGCATCAGCCTCGCGCGAGTCGGAGGAAAGAAGCATTTCGCCTCCGACATCCTGGTGGGCGGTACTCTCGGATATGTGACCGGGACGTACCTGGCAACGCATTAAGGCCGGTTGGCGTGAGGTTGAACACGGCGCCGAGTAAGGGTCACATGGACGAAGGCTTCGCCTTGTGTCGTTTGCAACTCCAGAACTGCTTTAGAACCCTATTGAGAAAGTGTATTTGAGAGGCCTCCTCAGTTTTTGGACCGCCCGGCGCGCGCCCCGGCAATAGTCATTGCGATACCGCCCGCGATGAGCACCGCGCTAATGAATGGCGACACACGTTCACGGTGGCTGGTTTGCACGCCGATGTCTATATCCCCTGCTTTAATACCATGGTTCTCGCTGCGGGGAATCGGTACGACCAGGGATGCAATACCGAGCGCAGCCAGAAGTAGTCCTGCAAAAAGCAAGATCCTCATAAATGGATTCTTTCCGCCGTCATGCATCATACGAGTGCGGAGGGACGTGTCCGCATCCGTACAAGAGTGCGATCGTGGGCAACAACTGGCTGGTAATGCAATTCTTCGTTACCAGGGCGTCTACCAGTTTCAAGGTCGGCCGCGGAACATTCACGGTCTCAGTGAGCAGGATGATTGGCGTCTGCGCCCTGAGCCGCCTCATTTCCGTCGCAACTTCTTGCCCGTTCATCGTGGGCATGAAGTAGTCAAGGACGACAACGTCAATGGAATGGACGGAAGCCAGTTCCAGTCCTATGCCGCCGCTGGAAGCCGTCAGGACGGTATACCCAAAGCTCTCGAGGAACATCCTTTCGCGTTCCAGTACGTCCTGGTTATCGTCGATGCAAAGAACTACTCCGCTCTGGGGATCCGGATAAACCGACAGAGGCATGGTTTACCTCCAGGAACGCTATCTGAACACTGAAGGCACCTGAAAACTGTTCACAATTGCTCACCAGTACCTCTCTGTTAACCGATCAGCCCGTCGCTAACCCAGTTAGGAATGCACGCCGGAGGTCACCCGAACGGTTGCTGTCGAAGGCTTATCACAGTGAGCCCTTCTGCTCAGTATTGCCATCGGAAGTGAGCGAATCTATTACCGGTGTGCGAGGAGAAAGGAATGTTCTTAGCCGGCAAAGCTGCAAGCGCTGGAATTATTCTCCTTTTACTTGCGACGTGGATTTCGGGACCACGACCAACGAAGGTCGTACCGGGACCCAACCTCAGCAAGGAAGAGCCGGCGGTCGGGCTTCGGACCGATACCCTTAAGATGCAGGAGACTCTGCGTGATAAGGGACATTACCGAGGGAAGATCGATGGGGTGTTCGGCCTTCGAACACGGGCGAGCATCCGCGCATTTCAGAAGGCCGAGGGTCAGCCAACCACGGGTCAGCTAGACATCCAGACGGCCAGCAAACTCGGAGTCACACCAGAGGGTCGCGGAAAAACTGGCTACGAGACTACACAAGACAAGCCTTCAGCAGGCATTCGATCGGTTAGAAGATTGCGTCGAACAAGCAAGATCCCACCTAAGGCAGTCAGCAGCCGGGGAGACCGCGAAAAGGCACTTCAAGCGGAGAACGAAACAAACGATCGGTAGTTGCTTGTGAGCATTTTTGCTCAGACCTCTCGAAGCCTGATTTGCTAAGGTCGAAATCGTCGGGGTGCGCGCCCAGCTATCTCTGCGGATTTGCGTGCGAGTGTAACCACACAGCACGAAGCAGAAACTGACGCACTGGTAACAGAAAGGAGGCTGTTCAATGAGAAAAGTAATCTTCGTACTTGCAATGTTGGGTCTCGGCACGCTGTGCTGGGCAGGGTCGGCACGGGAAGACGCCACCGACCGATTGGATAAGGCTACCACAGTGTTACACGAGATTATGGGGATGCCTGACAAGCACGCAAAGTGCGGGGCCGTCATACCGCACATGGTCAAGGGTGGCTTTGTCTTCGGCGCCAAGGGAGGCAAAGGCGTAGCAACGTGCCGCACGGCGACTGGCTGGAGTGCGCCCGCGTTCATGACGATCTCGGGTGGAAGCTGAGGACTCCAGATTGGTATAGAAGCTGTCGACGTGGTGCTAATCATTCAGAATGACAAAGGGATGCAAAAGCTGCTCCCGAGCAATCGCGGTCCAACATTTGGTTATCTCATACGCTTGCGCGAAACAGTTCTCATGCCAACGTGATCAAACTCAGCTCGCGTGTGTGAAAGGGAGATTGCCATGCTTTGGACAATTTTTGTTGTTCTTTTGATCTTATGGCTTTGGGTTTTGGCCTGCATGTCGGCGGAGGCCTAATTCACCTGCTGCTGGTGGTAGCTTTGGTGGTCCCGGTCATCAACCTGCTGAGCGGACGACGTACTGTTGGTTGATTCTCGAGTAGCGTCGGCCCAGGCGCCCAAGGAAGTCCGGCGTAGCCTGGCGCCCGCCGCACCGCATCGAACCCTCACAGCACCTTGTCTAAAAAGGAGACTGACAGGTCAAAAACTTGGGAGCACTACAGTCACGCCGCTCGTCATCATGAAAAAGCGACCTACCATTACAAAGAGGCAGCGAAATACGACCGTCTAACCGTCGTTTCCGGGTGTGCCCGGGCCTACGTGCCAGCTTGTGCTAGTCGTGTGCAACCTGCCCGCGTGGCGGTCGTTATCCAGGGGGCCGAGAAGAACAGACCGTCTCACCTTGGCGGGGGAGATACATGCCAACTGGTGCTCTTCCAACTTGGCGCGCTCCTTCTCCACATTCTTGAAGGCTGCGAACTCCGTACTGACCCGAAAATACGCAGCGGAACGGGCCTCGATGTACTCGTTATACCTAAATTCAACAACTCGTTCCAGCTCCTTGCAGATTAAGCAATCCATGGCTAAACCTCCGGCCTTTTAGCAGGCCAAACAAGTGGCCGTGGACATTGTCCCTCTACTCTCGTCTGAGGATCTCTCGCTCGGCGCGGAGCCAATCTTGTTCGTCCTGGCCCGGTTTGCGACCGCGGCCTTCATACAGCTCATAGGCGCGTTCCCTTATCTTGGCTGTTTCTTGTGATGGAACCGTATCTGGCATCATCGCCGCCGGACCAAGAGGGCTTTGCGGGACGACAACGACGTCTGGTTTCGGTTGTTTGTGAACCTTGGGAACACTCATTTGGACACACCTCTAGTTGCTACGACTAAGAAGGAGAGTACCTCAGATGAACTGACTTAGCTCAGAGGACCTGAAAAGATGAGAGGAACTGCTCACTCGTTACTTAAGAGTACGCTGAATGCTCACTCATGTCCAATCGGGATCATTATCGAGCCGGGCTGGAGACAACTTCCTTCAGGATCTGGTTGTGGGTTATACCCTCTCGGATTTTAGACGAGAACCTCGGCGTATGGCCCTTTACCATTTGCTTGATGCCAGGCTCAAACTCGTGGAAGAGGTTGATGCCCGCGTCGTTGCCAATCGTCGAACCAAAATCGTTGAACGGCGCCGAAGCGGAGCGCGCCCAATAAGGACGGCGAGCGCTATGGATAGCAACCAAACTCAGTACCCCGAGGAAATATGAAGCGTTCAGCCTCTTCTTTCCTGAGTCCTCACGCGTCACAAAAATATGCGAAGCTGCGTACATGGCTCGGCCCATGAACCCCTTGCTGGTCGAAGGGTGATAAAGCAGGCTCCTCTTGACTAACGGCGGACACAGGTACTTAACAACAAAGTTGCTGGCGTCCTTTTGAGTAAATAGCAATTCATCGATAGGGATCAAGCTGGGCTGCAGCGCAGGAGTGAGGTGTCTCAGCTCTGCTGCACGCCTCACGTCCGAGGTGATGCCAGCCGAGCGCATTGTGACAGGCGAGCGCGCTATATAGGCAAATGTTTGAAGCTTCTCTGCTTGTCTTGCAGGCTGTACCGTGGACGGAGCATCAGGAAGTGATCTCCAGGTGCGCATCTCCTGGCTCTGCACTGCGGGTGATTTTGATCCATCTCCCTGAAGCAAACCTCCTGAAGGACGTTCGCTCTGGCTCAGCGCTCCGCAGGCGACTAGCAGTACAGAGGAAATGACCGATAGTGGTGCGATTCGCTTCACGATAGCGCGTTCCGGCAAGGCGGCAAGCGACTTCCCGGCTCCTCGGCGATTCAGCTGGAGGCACACTTTGACGTTAGCACTCTACAGGACTCTCGTCTGAGCAGGATTGCTCACCTGCAGGCAGAGACAACTCGCGCAGACCGATGCACAACTTGCGGGTCCAACGGTATGTATCTGCACCCATGCCAGGTCCGTATCGAGAGCTGCGATCAACGTGGCAAACTTCAAATCAAAGTTATCGTTGTCACCAAAATCTATCCTTTGAAATCTGCCCAGAGCTTCAGGGATCGCTTCGTCTGCGACCGGCCGATAGAAGATCGGAACCATCCGCTTGTTGTTGGCCACAGCATGGTCGATCTCTTTCCCTCAATTGGCCGAAGCCACCGATTTCGGACTGATGATGAATACGAAATTGTCCGCAGCTTCGATGTTGGTGAAGACCTCTCGCAACATCTCATTCCACCCGGTTCGGTAATCTCCTCGAATTTGCGGGGATGGGCTATTGCCGCATTGTTCAGGAGGATGTCGATGTATCCGAGTTCCGCTTCAATCTGCGCCGCGATCATGCGCTCTACGTCAGCTGAGACTGAAACGTCGGCTTGAACCGCGATTGCCTTTCGCCCGATCGTCCTGATTTCGCCACAGACGGTTCTTGCTGCGTCCGCCCCTTTCGCGGGTAGTTCACAGCAATGTCTACACCGGCCCTAGCCAATGCCACGGCGATTCCGGCACCGATTCCGCGACTGCCGCCAGTCACAAAAACAACTCGATTTCTCAGGTCTCTCATCGGGTCATTGTATGCGCGGATGGCATCGGCCCTAGAAACCACGTTTCTTTATTACCAGGGACAATAAGTGAAATGGGGATGTTTGGCCAACTACAGCCCAGCCCGTAACAAAATGGTCAAGTAATCAGAAGCGGCCGGGCACGAGAGAATTCGGTGCGATGAGCATGTGTGTCACCCGAACCTTCTGGCATCACTTTCGCGTGTGTTCAGACACGGTCTTTCGCATTGCTGGAATCAACTCGGTGCTGGCATTGCTCTTCACGACGTATCCGCTCGCACCAGACGCCATCGCCTCCCCCGCAAATGGGACAGAGTCGAACTGGCTCACGACGAGGATCAGCGTCAAAGGGAATTCATGCTTGATACAGCGAGCAGCGTCGAAGCGGTTCATCACTGGCATCGATAAGTCCAGTAACACGACATCCGGCCGGTGCTCACGCACCTTAAGGACAGCATCGGCTCCGTCCGAAGCTTCGCAGATCACATCAATGTCAGCTGCGCTTGAAGGATTTGGCAGATGACGCGGCGAACGATCTCGCTGTCGTCCACCACAAGCACGCGAAGGATGGGCGCGGGCGCCTGCATCCGCCTCCTAACAGCACTTCTCCCAGGTGTCGGGAGCAGCATTGGCTGCAGGCGGCAGGAAAAGAATTCGATTCATGCTACCCCACCTTGTGACGGCAGAATATACAGGGTCTACAGGGTGCGGCGAGTTTGGTCGGTACGCCTAACTCTGGCCCAACCGTCGAAACCAGATGCGTCAAAACAAGCTTGCGCCGTCTGTTCGCCCCAGTCGGGCATTTTGAGTACTTCTATCGAGATTTTTCGCCAACTGTCCGAGTCCCTGTGCAAGATTGACCATCTTTCTTTTTCAGATTGCGGTATCGGTAACGTTGAAGGCAGGGAACGAGCAACAGACCAATGTCCACCATAAACGAAGTGAGGGCAGCAGAGGAGAAGATGAAAACTATTCTGGACGGCCTGAAGACGTTCAAAGCAGAGGACCCAAACTACCTTGATACTGAATTAAAGAGCGCGAGCGACGAGTACGCAAGAGCTGTTCGTGAATTGAAATGGACGCAGCCGGATCCGCCTCGGCGTTCTCACTTTTAACGGTATGACTGGATCGGAAGTTCTTTTCGCGGTGAGCACTTCTGCTCAGATTCCAATCCGAAGCAACGGTAAATTGGATCTTTCATTTCCCCGGAGGTGTCCGTGTCCTACGAAAGTTGGCGTCCACAATGTGCCATCTGTAAAGAATCTGTAACTCTAGAAGAAAGCAAGACCGATGAACGCGGGCAGGCGGTCCACGAAAATTGTTACGTCGAATTGAGAAATCTGCGCACATCGTCCGAACGGACGTGGTACCCGAGGAGCGATCGTATGTCCGCTGAGGCGACTTAGCGTGTTTGTTTTTTCGGCTCTGAGCGAGAAACTGTAACACCTGCTGATGGAATGAGCGTTTTGATTCTTGGGGATTCTGGATACACTCCTCAGGATGAGAGAGGCGGACTGGAGCAAAGTGCTGAGTTGGCCGGGGTATCGGGTCTACCGGCACGAAATCGATGAGCCGGCCAAGAGGTTGAAGCTGTGGGTTCGGCGCAAGCGAGGAAACCGGAAACTGATTTGCTCGGGGTGTGGCGGAAGCTAGCCGAAGCTTATGACAGCTACGAGCGCGAGGTGCGAGATCTACCGTTTTTCGAGTTTCGGACAACGGTGGTGGTGGAGTTGTATCGGGTGCGTTGTCCAGACTGGGGGTGAAGACGGAGAAAGCGCCGCAGTTACCGAGCAAGGCGCCGTTCAGCAAGCGCTTCGAAGAGGCGGTGGTATGTCGGGATGGCTTTTTCGTTCGGGGACGCAAGCACTCTGTCAAGATCGGGGGCACCGCCACCGACTGCACGCACCGCTGCATTTGCGGCGGAGCCAATTTCAGTTTCGTTAGCGGGGATCTTCAGGCCGTCAGTTGAAGCTGTGGAAAGGGCGGCCGCGAAGATTGCGGAGCTGCTTCGAGGGCTTCGAGCCATGAACGGATGGCCACGCGAAGTGGCGCAACCACAACGCCGGCAAATACCTCTGGATACTTGTCCAGACGACGCCAGGCAGATCTCAGCAAGGAAATGGTTCCCGCGCAGTTACCGCGCTGAAAGTGATAGAACGCAGCGGCGACCTGGATCAGCCCCTGCAGGAAAGTTTTTTCCGGCTCTTGCGCTGCCAGCCACACTGATTCCCAGTGTTCGTGTGCTTCAAAGAACGCGCCGGAATGAAAGCAGTGCAGACCTTCGAATAGGTCTCCCTGAGTCCAATCGAGTTGCGTATGCGGAAGCATGAAGTGGGCCAGCCAGAGTAATGATAGTGGTTGGCAAAAAACGGAGGCTCGGTTTTGGTAGGCGGCGTGACGATTTCATTATCGCCGGTACACTTATTGACCCTGGTCCGGAGGACCTCCCACTTTGCGAAATCGCCTTTGGGCGTTGAGAAAGTACAGAGCCGCGTCGTGACCGCGCTTGCGCCTGCCGAATGCAACAGGTCTACCCTGCGCATTCGTTTCATCTAAGCCTGATTTACCTTCGTTTCATCATCCAGGCGATCAACGCTCCTGCGGTGAAGGCTACCGCAAGCGTCGTCGCAACAATTAGTACAGGATGTCGCTGGATGCGCTGAGTTGTGTCATCCAAGAATTCTTCGGCAGCATCGCCGCCATGCTTTGCGGCGCGCTTCACTACTCCCAATCCGTCCTCGATTGCCTCGGCGACCGCACTGGTTGCACGAGACACCTGGTGAGGTGATTCGGCAATGTGTCCAGCCGCTCTTTCCGCTACGGTTTGTGACATAGCACCCCCTTTTGGATCTTGCGAGACGGTGTCGCTGTGTCCGTTGATTTCCCAACGATATTTTAGCTACCTCGGAGACACGGCCTGCTATTTGAAGCCTATCTGTCCACCCTTCGATAGGTCTGTTCCATATTGCTCAGGCTGGAGCTCTAAACTGGGTCTTATATTGCTCTTGTGGAGGGGGACTTTCGGCTGGCTTGGGAGCGACAAACGGGACACCAACAGAGATGCGATTGCGAGACTCGCCCCAGGCCTTTGATCACAAAGTACTCGCCTCCTGATGAACGATTGCGACTCTTCGTCAAGATCATTCGGATGGGTTAGAGATCCGTCGTTCGCGCGTCGCATCCCGGGTTGCGCCGGTCAGCGCAACCCCTAATGGCGCTTCGGTGTTGCGGCCGTAGAAGCCTGAACTGGTTGGTCTGAGCTTGTTTTAGATTCGATACCCGCTTGCGTCTGCTTGTTAGGCGGAGTTTCGGTTCCGGCGGGATAGATGAATATCTGCACCGTACCCCAGGCCGCATCCGAGCTCCCGTCCGTCTGCTTGCCCACTCCCAGAGTTTTAAGCTGGCTATCGTCAAATCCGAAGTTATCTACCAGATACTCACGTACAACCATGGCCCGGGCTTCCGTCAGCACTAAGTCTTTCTGGGCGTCGCCCTCCGTGCCCGCGGATACCACCACCACCGCAAACCCGAACTGGTTATTAGCCAGGAACTCGCCGCCTGCGTTCAGAGATTTCTCGTTCTTTAGCTTTGCTGAATCCTTGTTATCGAAAAGCTGCTTCGCTGAATACGAAAACTCCTTTGTCGGAGTGCCTTGCGGCAGCCGTTCGATCTCATTCTTGGTCAGCTCGGCGGAATCTTCATATCCGCGGCTCTTGAAATACCCGCGCAACAAGAAATTGTGCTTCATAGCTTCCATATTCTCTTGGAAGTCGCCTACCCCGGCTTGCGCTTGGGCCACCGTGTCACGCAAGGAGCGTGTCGTCTGTTCAAGGTTGCTATAGAGTTGTTTGTCGTTAACCAGAGCCCCTACCGTTCCTCGTCCCCTGTCGATCTTGGCGCTGATCGAGTCTAGATTCGCCGTCGCCCGAGTGGCGTTCTGTATAGCTTGTTGGCTGCTATCCAGAATGCCGCTTGCCTTTTGGAGAAGATCTGCAAGTTCGAGTGGCGGCTGGCTAGTGATGATATCGCCATCTCGCACATCGCCTGATCCAGCCGATCCAAACGAGATCGCCAGAAACTGGTTGCCCAACAAACCCTCGGTTTCGATTGTGGCCACAGAGTCTTGTTTGATAATCTCGTGTGTCGATTTGCCGAGATCCATAACTACGGTGACCCTCTCGCCCGGTTTGTGGGGCAACACGATGTAGCGCACAGTTCCGCTGTGAACCCCACCCACCCGCACATCACCGCCGGCATCCAAGCCCGCCACATTGACGAACTGCACCTTCAATTGGTACGTAGAGCTGAAGAGATATTGTTTGCTCCCAATGATGAAGATACCAACCACCAGAATTGCGAGTGTGGTAATGATGAAAGCTCCCAACCGCGCCGCTCTCGACATGTTTCCTCCTACGGATGCCTTAGAAACTCCCTGACGAATTCGATGTCACTTTTTTGAAGTTCTTCAAAGCTTCCCTCGATCGCCACATTCCCCTCATTGAGCAGGGCCAGACGGTTCGCAATCGTCTTCACACTGTGCAGATCGTGAGTCACTACGATCGATGCCATGTGATGTTCTTCTTGAAGCTTCAGAACCAAATCATCGACCTCCGCCGCGCTGATAGGGTCAAGACCAGCGGTGGGCTCGTCGAGCAGCAGAATCTCGGGCTCCAAAGCCAGTGCACGTGCCAGCCCGACCCGTTTCTGCATGCCACCGGAGATGTCTGAAGGCATCTTCTCAAGGTGACCTCCCATGCCCACCTCCGCCAGCAATTCCTTGACCCGGTTACCCTGCTCAGACCTCGACATCTCCTTCTTATGGTGCTGTAGCGGAAAAGCGACGTTCTGTTCGACCGTGAGCGAATCGTAAAGCGCGGCGTGCTGGAACAGAAAACCCATTTTCTTTCTGATTTCGCCGAGCCGATCCAGAGCCAGACCGGCGATGTCTTGACCATAGATGCGAACCGATCCCGAGTCTGGTTTCTCCAGTCCAATTACGAGTCTCAGCAATACGCTCTTGCCCGTGCCACTACGACCCAACACAGCCAGCGTCTCGCCGCGCCTCACGGTCAGGCTAATGCCGTTCAAAACCCTTTGACTTCCAAAGGACTTGTGCAAATCTTCGACCACGACGACTGGCACACTGCCGTCTTGCTCGGCTGGACGTGACTCCATCGCAACTTGATCGATTGTGTGCATACCTGTTTTGCCAGTTTCTCGTCGCGCTTAGTTAGGGGAAGAATAGAATGATGAGTTTCACTAGCACGACGTCGGCGAGAATCACGAACAGCGACGACAGGACTACTGCGCTTGTGGCCGCGCGGCCTACCCCTGCGGCACCTCCCTGTGTACGCATCCCCTGAAAACACGCGATCAACCCGATGATCAGGCCAAAGACAGCAGTCTTGAAGGTGGGTGGCAGAAAATCACTGAAACTAGCATCTTTGAAACCGCTGCTGATGAACTGGTGTAGCGAAAATGGCTCGACCAGAGTCTGAGTAATCCAACCCATGAATAAGCCGCAAGCATCGCCGGCGAGGGTCAGCAGCGGCAGCATCAGAATGCAAGCCAGGATGCGAGTTGCCGCCAGCAGCCTGTAGGGGTTTACTGCAGATGCCTCGATGGCATCGATCTGCTCCGTCACTTTCATCGACGCTAACTCAGCGCCAATGCCAGCTCCCGCCCGACCGCTCACTACCAAGCCAGTGATGATCGGCCCGGTCTCGTGGATGACCGAGAACACGATTGCGGCGGGAAGCAGCGATTTCGCACCAAATCGAGTCAGACTGTAACGAGCTTCCAGAGAGAGTACAACGCCAGTTGCAGCGCCGGCCAAAGCTACCAGAGGCAGGGACTTTGATCCGAGTTCATCGAGTTGGCGAAACAATTCGCGGAATTCATACGGCGGCGTCACGGCAGCTCGCACGACTCGCCAAGAAAAGATGCCGAGATCGCCGAACCACTCGAGAAACACGGTGATGAAACCCTTGGAAGATTTCACCGAGCGGTACATGGCGAGCCATCCCGGAAGCGGAGGGTGCGTTCTCGCGACCGCTTTGAGTCCGAGATCGATCACGGATTTGTACCCGGACTTGGTGCACACTTAATCTGTTCATTCGTTGTCATCGTAGTGCGCCCTTTTTGAAAGCCAGTCGTTCGAACATTCAGGTCGCCAGCAAATCTTCTAGTTAAGCGTCCTTGTTAATGAGGGCCCTCGGCAACGGACCCTGCACTACGAGGTTGACTGGCCGGTCAAGCTTGGTCGCTTTAGAAACCGATCTGCCAGACCCACGAGAATTGCTATCGGAAGCCGCAGAATGCGGATCTCCGGATTGTGCCCGCTGGTCGCGTGGACTGCTACACAATCCCCTTCATCAAAAGGATCTGAAACAATCGCAAAGCGCTCACCATACAGTTTTATGTGCATGGATGCGGTGAAACCGAGATCCTTAACCTTCATGCAGCTATCGTGGGCTTTCTTCACTGTGTTCCACCGTTCGTTACCCGTTAGTCACATGGTCAGTTTTGCCAGCCGGAGCGTCGTCCTCTATTCCCCGACAGCCTTTTCAGCGCGGCCAATCCATTTTTGAACTTTGCCGGCTTTCTTCTCCGCTTTCCCGGAGACTTCCAGATCGGTGTCGTTCGTCGCCTTTCCGGCCTTCTCTTTGATCCTTCCTCTTACTTCGTGAAGCTTGCCCTCGGTCCGGTCTTGCGTACTTGGTTTCATCATTTGTTCCTCTCCTCTAGTTCAACCGCTATGCGACTTCTTTTCTTTCGACAGCTGTGGGCGCCTGGACCAGTTCCTCAAACAGAGAGCGATAATGAATCATCGCTGTCCTGAGATCCTCGGTAGTTGCTGCGTCTTTCCCAACACGCAGCGCAATCGCGTGCGCCGACCGATAGTTCTCCACCACACGAGGATGGTCGACGGAAATATCGGCGGCACGTTGATCGAAATCAGATACGGGATAGCCCCGAGCTTTCATCGCAGACGACACCAGGTCGTCGGCTTCTGCGACTGCGCCCTTTGGGGAATCGACAAAGCGAGACTGTACAGCTTCCCACCGTTTCGAAAATCTTTCATGTTCGGTCGGATCAAGATCACGAATGTTGAGCTTTTCAACTCTCTTCTCGCGATCTGCTAATTTCGCCTCTGCTTTTCTTTGTGACCCGTGCGTCAGCACCGCTCGGTCATACTCAGGGCCAAATTTCGTCCGCATGTCTACAGTCGTACTCCGGCGTTTTCGCACGTACAACCAGGCAACCAACGCGAGGATTACTATCACGGCGGCGACGAGCGCAATCAACCTCGGATCCAGCAGATTCAAGTTCATGGGTACCTCCACAAAACCAGACATTGTTCACGAGATTCGCCTTCCAGTCAGAACCTTGTGAATGGCTAGTATCGAACTTCCGAGTTCAGAAGACTGATCACAATTGCTCGTCTTTTGAATCACTGTTAGGCCATCGGGTCGAGCGTCGAAAGAGTGCGAAGCTCTTCTTTGGGACGTCTTTTCTCACAAAGTGGGCCATTCCGCGCAGCACTCCGGGCTGACACCAGAGGGCGGCAGCCATATGGTTTTGCACAACGACAAAGTCGAAATCGCAGATTCCCGTTTAAGTGAGGGGAAGCGAATCCTCAGGAAGATAGAAGCAAGCTGAGACCACGGCGAGGGTGGAATGGGGCAGGATGAGACGCTGCGAGGCATTCTTCTTGTATGAGCCTTCGCCTTCACCATGGTGCTTGTCTTGTCTTTGGGCTGGCCAAGCGAGTCCGGAGCCTATGCCGTCCTGGCGCATGAAGCGATCATTGACAGCGCGTGGGTCACCAACATACGCCCCTTACTGTTGAAGCGTTTTCCCGCTGCCACGCCAGAAGAACTCAAAGAAGCACACGGCTATGCGTACGGCGGGGCCATTATCCAGGACATGGGTTATTACCCGCACGGGAGTTTTTTCTTCAGCGACTTGACCCACTATGTGCGGAGTGGAGACTTTGTCCTGGCTCTTCTCCACGATTCCAAGGATCTTGACGGCTACGCCTTTGCGCTTGGAGCTCTCGCTCACTACGCCTCGGACAACGAAGGTCACCCCATCGGCACGAATCGCGCGGTCCCGCTCCTATATCCCAAGTTGAAAACGAAATACGGCGACTCCGTGACGTATTGCTGGAATTCTATGGACATCCGGATGCTCCTTAATGCGACCAAGCGAAAGCCAAAGGACTGGGCAAAAGTTCAGGCAACAACTGAAGACAGCAGCTCCGCCAGTGGTTCCGGCGGCCGCGGATGCTCCCTCGCCATCAGGTCTCTCCTCCCAGTAGTGGACGGTCTACCGGTGACCGAAGCTGCGAAGAACAACTCCTGTCTTCATCGCGCCCCCGGCGGCTCTTGGGTGGTGGGAATTCCAACCAGGTGGCGATAGAATGCGACGGCCCGGTTGATGGAGGAAGGCTCATTTCCCGCGATCAGACCGTTGGCGTTCTTTCCTGTGCGCACGATGCTGTAGTAACGCCAGACGTTGTCCGATTCGCGATCCAGAAAGTACATCGACTGCAACTCACCCGGGTGAAGGACGGGT
>Ga0307478_10000106_pt1 | contig 96442 bp, 90 predicted proteins | sample atmos_gasesECM4C_2_FD_203713 | JGI IMG/M metagenome (GOLD analysis project Ga0307478, IMG submission 203713) | Hardwood forest soil microbial communities from Morgan-Monroe State Forest, Indiana, United States - atmos_gasesECM4C_05 | ecosystem: Environmental > Terrestrial > Soil > Temperate...
ACACGTGTTACAATGCGCGGCACAGACTGTTGCGAACCCGCGAGGGGGAGCTAATCGGACAAAACCGCGCTCAGTTCGGATTGCAGTCTGCAACTCGGCTGCATGAAGCTGGAATCGCTAGTAATGGCGTATCAGATCGACGCCGTGAATACGTTCCCGGGCCTTGTACACACCGCCCGTCACATCACGAAAGTGAGCTGTACTAGAAGTCGCCCAGCGAACCGCAAGGACGCAGGCGCCCAAGGTATGGCCCATGATTGGGGTGAAGTCGTAACAAGGTAGCCGTAGGAGAACCTGCGGCTGGATCACCTCCTTTCTAAATAAAAACGGCAAACGATCCTGTGCTGGTGTGCAGGTGATGTTGCCCAAAATCTCAGACGCTCTCACGGGCTCTGGGATAATCGCTCGAACGATTCAGTCTTCGAGCGGGTTCTGTCAGATCTCATCTCCCACTTTGGTCAAACGAGCTTACAAATGAAAGCCCGCCGAGAAGTCGGCGGGCTTTTTGTTTTTGTGTCGTTACGGCATACTTGATCAACGAGGATTCGCTTTGGACGACGAACCACTCGCTAGAGAGAGGAAGTGCAAATAAGCGCATCGCGATTCCTGGACCTGACGATCAGCCCTCGCGAGCTCAACAATCTGTAAGATGTTGGAACGTGACCTTACCTACGCAACCACGGAAATCTTGACGTGCGCGGTTTCACCTTCTACGGGAATCGGTTCGTTTGCTTTCTTGAGGCCTTCGATATAGCAGCGGATGGCGTCCTTGGCCATCGACCGGGCGTGTTCGAGGTTCTTTCCCTCTGTAACAAGTCCAGGAAGGGCAGGGACGGTCACCGTATAGCCACCATTTTCGTTGGCTTCAAAGAAAGCCGTATACTCGCGGGCTCGGTTCTTTCCGTTCTTCATAAACATTTATTATAGCGCCTTTAGTGTTCGACACCACCGAGAGCAGAACTGCGTTACAACAGCGCCACAAACTCTTCGACGGTCATTTCTGCCTGCACAATGATGGACTTGATCGTCTTTGGAGCCAGATCTCCGCTGTGGCTTGGAACTACAACATGAAGATGCGCTTTCATATTGTGGCGAAGGTTGATGTGGCTTCCGGTCTGATGATGCACGTAGAAGCCCGCCCTGAGAAGGGCACGCAAAAGTTTTCTTGAGCCAATTCTTGGCAGCTTTGGCATAGCTTTTCAGCGCGGGCATTCTACAAACGAGGCCAAACCGCGGCAAGGGATTTGACATCACGGTAGACGCAAAATGTGTGACGTTCGCAGCTTACTTCGTGCTGCAATCGTTCAAAAAGGACCACTCAGCTCCTTCGCCGTCTCGCGAGCAGCGCATCCACTGAAAAATAGTCCCACTCTTCGACGGCGAGCAGGAAGAAGACGAAAAGCAGGTAGATCATCTGGTGGGAGACGACGGTCCAATCCGAGCGGATGGCGGTGCCGAAGAGCAGGACGGTGACGAGCAGGCCCTCCGCCGTGATCGCCCAGCGCGACCAGAGGCCGAGGATCAGGAGCACGCCCAGCAGGCCCTCGAAGTACGGCAGGTAGGTCAGGAAGTAGTGCACCCACGACATCGGCAAGAGATTCCCCACAAACATTTTCTCGGTGACGGGAACGAAATCCTGGCTAACGCCCCAGGTGCGGACGACGTAGTGCATGAGCATGTCCACGCCGAGCGAGAGGCGCAGGATGAAGTAGCCCATGGCCCGGCCGAGCGAGTTGTCTCCCGTGCGGCCGGCGTAGCGCGGCGTTGCAGCGGCACCTGCCCGCGCGGCAGACTCAGCCGCGCGTTCCTGCGAGCTGACTGGATTCATCGGGTCACTTCCTGGAAAAGCGATTGGGGGCCGTTTCCAGCCCTGTCCTGGGGCACAACATATGCCATGCAGGCTCAGGGGTCAACGCTACATCCGCAAGCGGAATCCGCAAGACGCATGGGCACTGATCTACCCACAGCGAATTCTTCGATCCACAATCCACTTCCTTCGTCATTCCGAGGGCCGATTTTTGGCCCAAGAAATCTCTATGTTCCGCGTGGTTTCGCCAGAGAGATTCCTCGCTACGCCTGCCTGCGGCAGGCCGGCTCGGATGACAAACTAGATGATGCCCTCGCGAGAAACGATAAGGCTCGAAATACACTATTCATTAACACCGCAGCAAGGTACGATCGCAGGGTGAGACGCGATGGACGTTTTGGAATTCTGGGCTTGGCGGCGTTCGCCGGCGCTTTGTGGCTGGCCGCGGCGGCGCGCGCGCAACAGACACCGGAGGAGACCGATTCCCCGTTGCCGCCGGCCATCCAGCAAGTGCAGACCGTTCAGAATCCCACTGGGCCGTGCGTCCAGCCGCCTCCGCCGGTGAGCTGGCACGATTACAACGGGCCGTTCAGCAAGGCTCTGGGGATTATCGGGCAGAGAGTGGAACGCAGAACGGTGCACCTCCCGCACGCCCACGAGCCACGGTATAAGCCGAATGCCGTGCTCTGCTCCCTGGAAATAAAAGACAAATTTATCCTGTTCGTCCACGATTCTGTGGACCCGTTCACATTTCTTGCTGCCGGATTCAACGCTGGAATTTCCCAAGCGACGAATGGCGACGCGCCCTTCGGGCAAGGCGGAGCCGGATACGGAAGACGCTTCGGCGCGAGTTACGCCGATCAAGTCCAGTACAACTTTTTCAAGGGGTTTCTCTATCCCATCGTGTTTTCGGAGGACCCGCGCTATTACCGGCTGGCCCACGGCAGCGCGAAAAGCCGCATTTCTCATGCCCTGGAGCACTCCGTTGTCGCCTATCGAGACAGCGGGCGGCGCATGTTCAACTTCTCTGAATTATTGGGGAATTCCAGCGGCGTACTGTTGGGCAACGTTTACCATCCCGGTGCCCAGCGCGGCTTTGCTGCCGGCGCACGATACGTCGGCTACGACTACGCGTTTGATGCAGGCTTCGACGTGGTCCGGGAATTTTGGCCGGAATTTGCGCGGAAGTTCCATTTGCCGTTCCGGTACGAAAACGAAACCGTCAGTTCTGACAATCACTGAAGCGACGAATGGCCGGGTGGGTCAAAGGGCTTAGTCCTTGTCGTCATTCCGATGAACTGCTGTTTGGCCGGAGGAACTTGCCTTTTTTTGAAAAGGAAACAACACCAGATTCCTCAGCCGCAGCCGCGACTTCGGAATGATACGCCCTCCTGGTTTCACGCATTTAGGAGCTGCATTAACCCGGCAGCGGCGTGGGAGAGGCGGGCGCCGCGGCGCGACACCAAATAGAGCGAACGCGGCATCTTCATTTGGCGGATGCGGACTTCGGCGAGCAGCTTCCTCTCTACCTCCCAGCGAACGCACATGCGCGGCACGATCGCGACACCCATGCCCATTTGCACGAAGCGCTTGATGCTTTCGATCGTGGGCATTTCGATGTCGCGGCGGAGCGGCGTGCGATGTTTCTCGAAGAGCTGAATCACGCGAGTGCGGTAGGGCGAATCCACGTTGTGCGCGATGAACGTCTCGTCTCCCAGTTCCTTGATGTCCACGGAGCGGCGGCGCGCCAGGCGATGCTTTGGCGGCACGACAAAGGTGAGCTCGTCGCGGAGAATTTCTACGGCGACGAGCTTTGGATCATCCGGAACATAAGAGACGGCGCCCAAATCCAGGCGATAATTCAAAACTTCCTGTGGGATATCGCGTGAAAAAGTGCGGTGCATGACGAGCTTCACGCCGGGATGCAGCTTCCGGTAGCGCGCCAGAGCCGGCAACAAAGCGTGGATCGCACTTTCGTTCACGCCGAGCCGCAGTTCGCCGCGGCCGAGGCTGCTTAGGTCCTCCATTCCCTTCTGGATTTCGTCGCGCAGATTGACGAGGCGCTCCGCGTAGTCGCGTAGAAGCTGGCCCGCGTCCGTGAGTTTTACTTGGCGGGCACCGCGCACGAGGAGGGGCTGGCCGACCGACTCCTCGAGCTTGCGGATGGCGATGCTGACCGCGGGCTGCGTGCGGTAGAGTTTTTCAGCTGCGCGAGAGAAGCTTTGTTCCTTCGCAACGGTAAGAAATACTTTCAGCTGGGCTAGGTCCATCGACGCCTTTCAAGTAGCACAGGCTTCAGCCTGTCGATTTTGGCCCCTTCACGCACGTCCAAGCCGGGTGTAGTCGGTCAACGTTCTTTCACCGCGAGTAAAAACCGACAGGCTGAAGCCTGTCCCACTGACGCCCGACTCGCATCCAATCCATATAACATGGGCTTATAGGTTGCCCAACTATTATAAATTTGATCTCATTGCGATTCTAGGGTGAAATGGGACTGTAGGAGAGTGTTATGGATATCGTACGCATCTTCGACACTACGCTGCGGGACGGGGAACAGTCGCCCGGCTTTTCGATGACGGTGGCAGAAAAGGTCCGCATGGCGCGCCAGTTGGAAGCGCTTGGGGTGGACATCATCGAGAGCGGCTTCCCCATCGCCTCGGCAGGTGACCTGGAAGGCGTCCGGGCGGTGGTTCGCGAGATTCGTTCAATGACGGTGGCGGCGCTGGCGCGCGCCAAGCGCGAGGACATCGACGCCGCGCTGGAGGGCCTCAAAGGAGCCGCTCACCCGCGCCTGCACACATTTCTGGCGACGTCCGATTTGCATTTGCAAGCGAAGCTGCGCATGACGCGCGACGAGTGTCTCGAAGCGATCTCGACGAATGTACGCTACGCGCGCGAGCGCTGTGCGGAAGTCGAGTTTTCCGCGGAGGATGCCAGCCGCACCGAAATTGGTTTTCTCTGCGAAGCCGTGGGTCGCGCCGTACGCGCGGGCGCGACGACGATCAATCTGCCCGATACAGTGGGCTACTCCGTCCCCGAGGAATATGGCGCCATGTTCCGCGCCGTCATCGACTATCTCGACGGAGCCGATGGAATCACACTGAGCGCCCACTGCCACAACGATCTCGGCTTGGGCGTCGCGAATTCGCTCGCTGCGGTTCAGGCTGGCGTGCGCCAGCTCGAATTAACGATCAATGGAATCGGCGAACGCGCGGGAAATGCGGCACTCGAGGAAGTTGCTGTGCTGCTGAGTGTCCGCAAGGACAAGATCGGCGTCACTACGAACATCCGCCTCGATCAACTTTTCGCTGCGAGCCGGCTGTTGACTGAGATTACCGGCGTAGCTGTAGCTCCCAACAAGTCCGTCGTAGGCGCGAACGCCTTCGCCCACGAAGCGGGTATCCATCAGGACGGCATCCTCAAGAATCCTCTCACCTACGAAATCATCCCCCCCGAAGCGGTCGGCGTTCCCAAGCGGCAACTGATTCTAGGAAAGCATTCCGGGCGCAACGCGCTTCGGGCAACGCTTGTCGAAATGGGTTACCGGCCTACGCGTGAGGAACTCGACGAATGTTACCGGCGCGTGGTGGCGCTGGCCGACGAAACCAAACAGGTGCGCAATCGCGATCTGCTTGCCATCGCGCATCAGGTGATGAGGAAGCGTGGCACTGAAACGGCGGTTGCTTCGGAATAATTGCGGCTACGATCGCCCGATAGCAAAATGTCGTTTGTTGCCCGACTTGGATTCGGCGGGCCAGAATTCCGGATCCGGTTGCACGAACTCGACACCCACTTCGGCAAGTCCCCTGCGGGGCGGGCCGGACCGAACCACTCGACCTTCCAGTTCTTTCTGCGTCCGCGGATTCTTTAGGAAAAGCGTCTGTCCTACCGGCACGTTTGCGGCTAAGACCATCAGCGCTCCGTGAGCGCTTACAGACAGCGTGATCGTCTCCTCCTGGAACACCCCTTTTTCCTGAGATTCTCCGCGGACGACCAGGCCCACTTGTGTAGCCGAACGCTTGCTGCGTCGACGGTCGCCCCCGGCCTGAAAAAGCGGATGGGGAGTAAAAGACTCAGGGAGTTCTTGTTCGTATCTTCGCAGGTCGGACGGTTTGTAGAGATACTCCTTGCCGCACTCATCGCATCGGACCCGGAAGGGCCCGTCGAGGGCCGGCGGAGACATTACGGCGTCCGTTTCGCCCAGCGGGATTCGATGGCTGCTAAAGAGGCTTTGCCGGAAATGAAACCACGTATTTTTGCAGAGCACCACCCAGCAGTAATTGCTGTCTTCCCACATGCGAACCTCCCGGAGCCATCGCTTTGATTGGGTGGGAAATCAATGGCGGGCTGCGATCAAACTGCAGGCTGCGAGTTCCAGGTTGGGTTAGCCCAGTCCTCCAATATGGAGATCTCCGATTCGGCCTTCCCTTAGGCCAAGAGCCTAGCCCTGCCGCCTCGCCATGTCAACGGTACTTCGGGCTGCCCTCAATGAAAGAACTTTCTGGACATTTCTCCGCGAATCGATTTCCATACGTGATCTCGACGTTGGAGGAACATTCCCATGCGCAAGAGTCTGCCGTTACTCCTGGCCATAGCGTCATTGCTGCCGTTTTCGTTCGCTCGCGCGCAAGAGCAGGCGAAGAAAAAGCCGCTGGACATTTATTTCCTGGACACCGAAGGCGGCCAGGCGACGCTGTTCGTTTCCCCCTTCGGCGAGTCGATGCTGGTGGACACAGGATTTCCCGGCAATCAAGGCGCGCTGCCCTCTGAAGCGAATACTCCCGGCGTGACGCGCGACGCGGACCGCATCATGTCCGTCCTGAAGCTTGCGAACGTCACCGTGCTCGACTATGTCGTGATTACCCACTATCACGCGGACCACGCTGGGAATGCGGCGGAACTCGCCCATCGCATTCCGATCCGTCATTTTGTGGACCACGGCGCTTACACCGTCGAGATGCAACCGGGCCGCGACGCCGCCTTCCTTTCCTATTTGCCGGTTCGTGAGCACGCGCACGTTATGGTGGCAAAGCCCGGCGACCGAATTCCCATCGAGGGCCTGGACGTGCAAGTCGTTTCCTCGGCGGGCGAAGTGCTCAAAGAGCCGATGGCGGGAGCGCCGGGCGCCGGAGCGCCTAATCCGCTCTGCCGCAATGCTAAATTGAAGGAGCAGGATGCCACGCCCGAAAATTTTGAGTCCGTCGGTGTGGTTGTCCGCTACGGCAGTTTCCGGCTCATCGATCTCGGCGACCTTACCTGGAATCAGGAACACAAACTCGCTTGCCCCAACAATCTGGTTGGCGCGATGACCGTCTTTCACACCACTCGCCATGGAGATCCGCATTCCGGAGCGCCGCAATTCGTGCATGCGATTCGCGCACGTGTCGCCGTGATGAACAACGGCGACAGAAAAGGCGGCTCGCCCGAATACTGGCAAACGGTTCGTGAGACGCCAGGACTCGAGGATTTCTGGCAGATTCATCGCTCGGCGGCCGGCGGCCCCGAGCACAACTCGCCGGACCAGTTTCTGGCAAACGTGAACGAAACCGACCACGGCCACTACATCAAAATGTCTGTCCGAGCCGATGGCGGTTTCTCGATGACCAACGAACGCACCGGTTTCACGAAGGACTATCAGGCTAAGGGCGGCGCTCAGTAAGCCAGGCCAGTCGCGGAGAATAGGGGGCCGGGAGTTTTTCCTTCTGCTGTGGCCTTCAGACGGAACATCAACTCACCCCACGTTGTGGTACAGGAGATCATATAATCCGTCTCGGCCTGCCAGCCTGCGTGCGTGAATCGCAGCAACGTTTTCGCGTTTTGTTCCGTTAGATCGAAGAGCAGCTTCGTTCCGCTCCACTCTTTGCCGGAATCGCAAAGCCAGTGGGCCTGGCGAGGCGCCGCGATTTGGATCGCTTGAAGGCGGTAAACCGTCGCGCGATTGAAGAAGCCGAGTTCCACGGTTCGGCCTGCCGCGGCTCCGGTCACATCGGCGGCCCACCAACGCGAGAACCCACCTGCGGAGGCCGCGAGGGGAAACACTCACTGCGGAGCGGCATCGATCTGAATCGAGTGTTTAATGTCAGGCACGTTTGGCGTCCCCCGCTGCGTCCCTGTTTCTCACGGAGTACTTTTCGCCGGCATCGAGATCAGCGTGTCCCGTGACTCAGGTCCGTAGAAATGTTTCGGCATCCAGTTCTCGCGCCCTTCAGGAAGCAAATCGAAGAGATGCCAGACCGGAGAGAATGGGTCGATCCCACGATGGTGGCCCGCACCGCGCGACATCTCCGTCGTGTAGGTGAAGTAGATTTTGCCGTCAGGGGCGAGGCGAAATACGCTGACCGCAGGCCTCTGTACATTTTCGTCTTCCACAAAATAGTCTCGATTGAATGTGCTGTCGTGGCTCGATAGCAGGCGAATCTTGTCCCAGCCGCGACGGCGGGCCCAGTCTCTCAGGCGGCCGATTTCAACTTTCGAGACGAGCGCGAAATTGACTTTGTCGCTCACGTGCGGAGCGATGGCCGCGTAGCCGTCCGCCCACATGTTGCACATACGGCAAGGAAGCTGGTCGTTCGGGCTCCACATCATGTGGTCGAGGATCAGGCTGTCCTTGTCGCGAGCGAAAAGTTCGGATAGGCGAACGTCCCGGAAGTTTGCCGGGGATTCGTCGCGAAGATCGGCGGGTCCTTCGCGGAACACATAGTCCGTCTCGACGAGCGGACCACGAGGCAATTGGCGCCGAAGAACTGCGACACGCTCTGTCTGGTCCTTCAGCGAGATTTCTGCTTCCAGCAATTGGTCACGAAGTTTTCGATACTCTTCACTTTCGCCTTTGATGGTTACCTTCATGGTGCGCTCCTTATGTGAAATGGTTGCGAAGCAGGAGAGGACTAGGCGGAGCGTTTTTTTGTCCGCGCTTTAGCCGGTCTTTTGGCCCTTGATTTTGGTTTGAGAGATCCGCCGTATTCGAGGGCTCTCGACACCCACCCCGTAAGCTCTTTACGGTCCCTCATGAGGGTGCGCGGGAGCGCTACATATTCCTTCATCGGCCGGCCCGGCATGGGCTCGAAAGCCTTCGCGCCGTGTTTTCGAATCAATTCCTGCCGCGCGCCTTCGGAAAGCCGCAAGATCATTTGGTCCTGAAAAAGCCCCATGAACATGTTTCCATTCACGAATCCCGCCGGATAGCCAAACATCTGGCGCTGCACCGCGGGCGGACCAGGCATTACGCTGGCAAACAGGTCAACGAGTTCTTGCGGTGATTTTTGCCATTTCACGGGCCGCGCCTCGCCCGGAGATCTTCGCACGTCGAATCGAAATCAGGCAAACGGGTTCTCATCGGCGCTTGGGCCGTAGATCGAGGGAACAGGAACGTCCAACAACTTGATATAGGTGGAAAGCTGCCCGCGGTGATGATAAATGTGATTCAGCATGATGGCGCGCAGGAATCCGACCCGCGGCACGGACATGAGCACTTTTCCGTTTCTTTTCAATGTCCATATGGACATCATCCGCGCGTCGTCGAAGCTTTTCACGACTTGCTTTGCCTTCGCGGTGCTGGCTGAAAAAGTGTCCATGATTTCTTTGCAGCTCTTCGGTTCGGGAGGTTCGGTGCGTCCAAGTTCATGGACGTCCTCGATCGCGGCGGTCGCGACGAGCCCCTGCGCCACAGCGATGTGCATTGCGAGCTGGCCGAGCGAATAGGCTTTCGGGTGCGGCTTCCAGGTGAGCTTGTTCTCCGGAACACGTTCCAGAACGCGCCGGGTGGTTTTCTCCTCCATGTCCATTTCCATCAGGATTGAATCAGCGATTGGCATACCTGCTCCTTTCGATGCGTCTGAGAGTTGAATTTAGACTTCTGGAGCCTTAAATGATGAATTTGTTCACTGTGCCTGAACGTATGCAGCGAGTTGGGCAAGGCATCCGTTCCACCCATCCTCGTGCTTCTCGCGTTCTTCGACACTCAGCAGTTGCACATGCGTAAGCAGGATCTCGGTGGCCGATCCCAGATCGAGAAACTCGATGGTGACGAGCGATTCGGTCGCGCTCGGGTCACCTTCCCAGCGCCACGTAAACACGATTCGTTCGGGCGGCCTGATCTCGCGATAGGTTCCGCTCACGCGATGTACGTTGCCGGCCTTGTGGTGCATTTCCACCTTGTACTTTCCGCCTACTCTCAAATCGAGTTCGGGCACTTGGGTCGAATATTCTGCCGAGGGATGGAACCACAGCTCCAGCTCCTTTGCGTCGGTCCAGGCACGGAAGACACGCTCACGAGGAGCTTGAAAGACTCGCCTTACCTTCAGCGTGGTTTCGGGAGAGAGCTGTTCTTTGGCCATTCGGTTTCCTCCGGTCGTTGTTGAGCCAAGTACCGATCGAGCGCGTCAAACTGTGATTCCCAGAATGCGCGATATTGCGCGAGCCACGCTTCCGCCTTCTGAAGGGGCCGAGCAGTCAGTCGGCAGCGGCGCGTGCGCCCGCTCTTTCTTTGCCTCACAAGTCCGGCTCGCTGCAGAACTCGCAGGTGCTTCATCACTGCGGGCAGGCTCATTCGGTGCGGCCGGGCCAGCTCAGTGACGGAGGCCTGCCCACGCGACAGCGCCGCCACGATGGCGCGCCGAGTCGGATCGGCAAGCGCCTGAAAAGTGGCGTCCAAGCCTCGGCTATACTTAACCATTCGGTTTACTAATATACGGCTTCGCTCTCGCTGTCAAGAGCATTTTCACTGGGCTCCGGCGACTGACAGGACGAGCGAACCGGACTATACTGTCTCGCCCTGGAGGGTCGATTCTCGTTCGGCGAGCGCCTACAAAAATGGCTCTTGAAAAAAAGAAAATTGTCCTTCTTCCCGGGGACGGGATTGGCCCTGAGATCACCCGAGTCACCGTTCGCGTGCTGCAGAACTGCGCCGCTGAATCTGGCCACCAATTTGAGTTCGCTGAATTCCCTTTTGGCGGGTCCGCGATCGACCAAGCCGGCGAGCCACTGCCAGCCGAAACCCTCGCTGCCTGCCAGGCCGCCGACGCCATCCTGCTCGCCGCCATTGGTGGACCCAAGTGGGACGCTCAACCGCCTGCGAAGCGCCCTGAAAGCGGTCTGCTCGCTTTGCGCAAGACACTCGGTCTTTACATCAACCTACGGCCCATTGACGTGCGCACGCCGCTACGCGGTCTCTCCCCGCTGCGCGCCGACCGTGCGACTGACATCCACATCGATTTTGTGCGCGAACTGGCGGGAGACATCTATTTCGGCGAGCACCGAATAGAAGCAAGCGCCGAAGGCGAGCGCGCTACTGACGTCGCCGTCTACACAACGACGGAGGTCGAGCGCGTCGCGGAGTACGCTTTTGCACGCGCGGAAGCACGCAACGGCCGCCTAGCCTCAGTCGACAAGGCCAATGTGCTGGCCACTTCGCAGGTCTGGCGCAAGACAGTGACGCGAATGGCTGCAGACTATCCGGACGTAAAAGTTGAACACCTTTACGTGGACAATGCCGCGATGCAGCTTGTGCTCGCTCCCGCGCAGTTTGACGTCATCCTGACCTCAAACATGTTCGGAGACATTCTAAGCGACCTGGGCGCCGCGCTTGCCGGGTCGATCGGACTAATACCATCGATGAGCATTGGTCCGGGGCCATTTCTGTACGAACCCATTCATGGCTCCGCGCCCACTCTCGCTGGAAAAGACGTAGCGAACCCCGTTGGGATGATCGTCTCAGCTGCGATGATGCTGCGTGAGAGTTTCGGCCTGCAGCGAGAGGCGGACAAGATTGAGGCGGCTCTCGACCGCTTGTTCGAGAAAGGCATCCGCACGCCGGACATCGTAGAGCCGGGTATGACGCAAGTAGGCTGCGCCGAGTTTGGCGATCGTCTGTGTGGGGAGATGGCCGCGGCCTTGCATCCACCACGACGCGCCGACCGCGGCGTCTAGTGCGATTTTGCGGCCCTCAAGAGCTTTTTGATCAATTGAATCTGCCCGGCGTGATAGACATCGTGGAAGGCGATGCCGGCAATCAGCCGGCGGACTAAGGTTCTGCTCCCGCGCGCAGGGTGATCCAGTTCTTCCGGCTGAAGTGTCGAGACAACCTCCCTCAGCTTCTGGTGTTCCGCATCCAGCAGCGCCACGTCTGCCCGCCATGCTTTGTCGCTGCGATCGATTGGCCGATCGAACCAATTGCTCCCCTGCAGACTAAATGAGCCACGCTTTTCCCCAACCAGTCGCCGTCTGACGGCGTATTTCCAATAAGCAGCATGGACCACGATTTCCCAAATGTTATGGCGCCCGGCCCTGGGTCGTTGGGCCGCTCCACGCGCGGTAAGGCCTCGAATCGAACCACGAAGGTTAGGGCCGTGCCATGCGGCACGTCTATAACCTTCATCGAGCAAACCCAAAAGATGCTCAATTTCAGCATACGCCATTCGCCCTCCCAACGTTGCGGCCAGTCCCGCCGACGTCGTTGACGCAGTCTAGCAAAGCCTGATGTGCAAGCGTGCTCGTATTCTCGCGCAAAAAAAGAGCGCCCTCGAACTTCGAGGGCGCTCCCTTGCGCCCGCCGTACGGCGGGGCTGATTTGCCTTGCCGGTGTCTTCTAGTCTCCTCCTCCAAAGACCAGATCAGGCAGAACCGCTGTGCCTTCACTCTTGACGGCGTCCAGTGCACTCGGATTGAGGCCCAAGAGTTGCAGGATTGTGGGAGCTACCTGTGGCGTCTCAACAAATGTGTGGACGGTTTTGGCCTGAAGGCCAGGGTTCGATACCAGTAGCATCACGTTGGTATCGTCCCAAGCATAGCCGCCGTGCTCGGACTGCTTTTTCTCGTTGCCGGTATAGACGACGCCGACGTTCGGGATCACAACGATGTCCGGCGTGCGTGGGTCGGCGCCTTCACTAAGCTTGCAGCAGGGTCCGGGATCTTCAGGTACGCCCGGGCGGTTGAACAAGGTTGTGAGCGAGGCGCCGTAGTAGATCTGGCCTAGTCCCACGCCTGGAGGGGCCGTTCCGTTGGCCTCGAGAAGATCGACCGCGGCCTTGACATTCTCATCGCTCCCATCCGTAAGCCAGAGCTGGGAAATATCATCCTCGGCCAGCCCGAGCATGTTTGCAGGATCAGAGTAGACCGCCGGGAGAAAGGATCCAATAACCCCGCCCGGGGAGTTACCGTTGCTCGTCTTCCCAGGAATCGGGAAAAAGCGGTTCGGGTCGATTGGTGACTGGCCGTGCTTGGCGGTGATGATGATGGCGGTCGAATCGAGCAGGCCTTGACTCCGGAGAGCGCTGACCATTTGCCCGATCGCCGCGTCTACGAATTTGATCTCGTCCCGCATTAAGGGTCTCGGGTTACCCGCGGCGTCCTCGTAACCACCTGAGTTGCTGTCGCTTCGATCTCCGGGCAGAGCTGCGGGACTAATTAGCTTCTGGCCGACGCTGACCGCCTGGAAGTTCATGCCGAAGATGGCCGGGACCGGTGCGTTGTTGTCGCCGAGGTGTGTTTTGCCATTAATCCAATTCACCACGGCATTGACTTTCAACTGGTCGTAGCATTTGATGGCGTCGAAGCCGGTCGTCCAATCGTTCCCTGCCATCGTTGCGCTCCCGCTCGCCTTGATGGTTCCGCAATCAAAGTTAGTGCCAGCTGTGGTTATACCCGGCAACGGGATCTGGTTGGAATTGACTTCCGGGGAATAGTAATCATCTACGTTGCTTGGCTGATTGGTTCCGGTGGGGCCCGAAACAACCGCGTAAACAGCGTGCTTGTCAGACCACGCGGTCCGCATACCTGCGGCATGGATCACGCCATAAATGGTGTTGGTGCGGACAAAGTTCCAGGGATAAACGGGCTGGCATCCGTTGAACGGATCGCGGACAAGTCTGTCGGGGTTTATCGATGCTACGCCCCCGTCGATCGTGGGCTTGGAACTGGTGAATGTACCTCCGCCATTGAGCAAAAACTGATTGATTTCGTCGCCTTCTTCGTATTCGGTTTGAGTCCCGTTGGCATGGCCTGGGTTGCATTTGTATAGGGGGACTCCCGTATCCTCGCCGGGCAGGCCATTGCCTGTGGTGACCTTCGGAGGGGCGAGGACCCGGTCATAGGCGACATCATAGAATGCGCCCACGGTTCTGGGCGTGCCGCCGGTCACCAGGGCCATTAGCCCAGGGAACGAGTCAGACGGTCTTGAGGTAGTCGTACGCGTGTAGTTCACGCCGTGCTTGCCAAGGGCTTTGAGAGTCGGACAACTAACCGGCTCGGATGCAACGCAATTTGCATAGTCGACCGCGTGCATTCCATCGATGCTGATCAGCAAGACGTGGCGAATCTGTTGGCCACCACCCTGCTGCGGTTGGGGCGGTTTCGGTCCTGCATGAACGTTCGACAGGACGAACAAGATGAACGCGGGAGTCAAACAGCCAAACTTCCATTTACTAGCCATTCCAATCCTCCTTAAGATATCCTTGAAGACGTTGTTCCCTTTGGGGCGCGCGCACTGTACTTATCGGACGTTGTGACTTGCGTGAATCGGATATGAATCCTCCGTGAAATAATCGAAATCCGATGTAACATTCCGTTTCCCCTTTGCGATACAGGAGATCCGCTGCAGCCCTTGCGATTCAGGGCTGGGCAATGGTAGGTTCAACTTGGCCAGACTGGGTGATTCCCCATTACGTCTCTGGATCGGATTCAGCGTTGAGTGATCAGATCGCCCAAAGGAATTCCAACAACGGCCACCGCGTTCCCGGGAGTATTTCTCCCGTTCTCCCGCCAGCGAATTTAGAAACGCTTACCTTCTGGCGAGTCGAGGGGAGTCTTGCGGCCCTGGGTGCGGTTCGGCCTGTGGCCTACTTCACCTGGAATTCCCACACGTTCATTGGGCGCTGGGCGCGACGAGGGGGGATGCTGTCGCTGGCCCTCGTCCGGCCCTTCCTGTATGCGAGCAATCGAGTCTTTGCTACGCGGGTGCTGCACACCCTGCTATCGGGAGTCACGCGTGATCGGCTGGACTCGCTGGGAGAAGAATATTTTGAGTACATCCTGAAAAAGCAGCTGAAGCGCGACGGGGTTGAGTGCCTGCGCAGCTCTTTGGCGAAAATTGGCGCGGAAAATTTGGTACTAGTGAGCCAGGGACTGGACCATGTCATGCGGCCTCTGGCGCAATACCTGGGCGTTTCTCGGCTCGTATCGAACCGGCTCGAATTTCGAAGCGGCATCGCGACTGGCCGGTTGCTTGATCCGGTAATTCGACCCCGAAGCCCTAAGGCCCGGGCCTTCGAGCGCAGCCCCGACGGCCGCGTGCCCTACGACCGCCTTTTAAGCAACCTCGGTCTTGCTGCTGATCCAGAACAGCTCCGGAACGCGATTCTGCCAGCGGAGCGCCCCCAAGCAACGAACAACCAGGCCATTGTTGTTTTCAACGGGAAGAAGCAAGCGGAGCCGCTCTCTGTGCGGCATATCCTGGCGGGCAAAAAAATACTTCTCATAGGCGCGACCGGTTTTATCGGCAAGGTGTGGCTGGCGCAACTTCTGAGTGAAGTGCCTCAGATCGCGAAGATTTTCCTGTTGATCCGCCGACAGCGCGCGACAACTTCACAGCGGCGCTTCGAGAAGATCGTCGAAGAATCTCCCGTATTCGATCGCCTGCAAGAGCGACTTGGCGACCGCTTTGCTGAGTATGTCTCCACGCGGGTCGAAGCGGTTGAGGGAGACGTCAGCCAGCCAGGCCTCGGACTGAAGCCGGAAACGCGAACCAGACTTGCCCGCGAGCTAGATCTCGTCGTCAATAGCTCCGGCCTGACCGACTTTAATCCCGACCTTCGCGAAGCCCTCGCGGGCAACGTGGAGCCAGTCCTTCACTTAGTGGAGTTTCTGCGCGCTTCCGATCATGCCGCTCTGATGCACCTGTCGACCTGCTACGTTGTGGGTGGAAAAGATGGCCGCGTCTCCGAGAGTATCCAGCCGAATTACACGCCCTTCGGATTCCCAGAATTCGACGCGGAACGAGAATGGCACTCCCTGCAAGAAGTGGTCGCGAACGCGGAGGCGCGCGCCGAGAGCCCTGAAATCACGGCGGCGCTGCGGCGGCAGGCGCTCGGAAGGCGTAACACGAGCGAGGAGCCTGCAGGTCCAGAACTGGAGAACCTCATTCGCAAGAACCGGCTGCGCTGGCTGCGCAACCGGCTGACTCGCGCAGGCACAAGGCGCGCCCGCCACCTCGGCTGGCCCAACACGTACACCTTCACGAAGTCGCTGGCCGAATCCCTGATCCTGCGGCACGGCGCCGGGCTGCCCGTTAGCATCGTGCGCCCCTCGATTGTGGAAACTTCGACCGACCAGCCCTTTCGCGGCTGGAACGAAGGCATCAACACCTCTGCGCCGCTTTCCTACCTGCTCGGCACCTACTTCCGCCAGCTACCCAGCAACGAACGCAAATGCCTGGACCTGATCCCCGTGGACATGGTGTGCCGGGGAATGACCCTGATCGGCTCGGCTCTCATCGCGCGGCGCCACGAGCCGATTTATCAGCTGGCTACCTCCGCGATCAATCCGTGCGACATGGGCCGATCGATCGAACTGACTGGACTCGCACATCGGAAATATTTCCGTGCGCAGCAAAGTCTTGAAAACTGGATGCGAATGCAATTTGACACGATCCCGGTTTCCAAATCACGCTACGAAGCTTTCTCTGTGCCCGCCCAGAAGGCGGTCGTGAAAGGCATCAATCGCGCCGCCTCTGCCCTGCAGATGAAGCGTCCGCCGTTCGCTCGCCAGGAGCGCGACTTGGCACGCGTCGAAAAACTGATCGAGCTGTACGAGCCCTTTATCCTGCACAACGAACAGGTCTTCGAGGCCCAAAACGTCCAGTTGCTTTCCGCCGCGCTTCCCGCTGAGGAGAGCGCTGCCTTTGGCTACGATCCTTCCTCCGTTGACTGGTGGGATTATTGGATTAACACTCACATTCCGGCTCTGCGGCGCTGGGTTTACCCACTCATCGAGGGGCGCTCGCCGGAACAACGCACGCGCCGCACCTTTTCCCCTGCCTCGCAGAATCCCCACGAGGGAGTGGATCGCCGCCGCGAAACTCTGCCGCATTCAGGGGCGGCGTCCGGCGCGGGGACGTAAACCCTACCGATGGCCATCTTTCTGACCGGTGCGACCGGCTACATTGGCGCCCACGTCGCGTCCATCTTGCTCGAGCGCCATTCCGACCGGCTGAATCTGCTGGTGCGGGCAAAATCGGAGCAGGAGGCGAATGAGCGGCTTTGGCAGGCTCTTCAAATTCACCTCGACTTTCCGTGCTTAAAAGAAGCCCTCGAAACCCAAATTTCCGTTTTTCGTGGCGATCTCACGCAGACGCGCTTAGGACTCGACGCCGTCGAGTACACACGTCTGGTGGGCACGACCGAGTCCGTGATTCATTGCGCGGCGTCGCTCAACCGCAAATCCGAAAAAAGCTGCCTTAACGTGAACCTGCGCGGCACCCTTGAGGTTGCGCAGCTTGCGAGGCGGGCCCAAGCCGCTCATGGCCTGCGCCGCTTTAGCCAGGTTTCGACCGTCGCCGTGGCCGGCCATCGCAGTCATGAGGTCGTAACCGAGGATGCCGCGATCGACTGGAACCGTTCGGACTACGATCCCTACGCGCGCACCAAGAAATTCTGCGAACACATGGTGCGCGAGTTGCTCCCCGACGTTTCGCGACTCGTTTTTCGGCCCAGCATCGTGCTCGGAGACAGCCGCCGCCCGGAAACTACGCAGTTTGATATGGTCCGCGCCTTCGTATTCCTTGCGGGACTGCCCATCTTGCCGTTCCGGTCGACCGACCGGGTCGATATCGTGCCAGTGGACTACGTCGCGGAATCCGTTGTCGCGCTTCATCAAAAGGCAAGCCCGGCGCACGAGATTTATCACCTGTCATCGGGCACGGGTTCCGAGACCTTCGGCAAGCTCACGCACGCTCTCGCAGAGGCAGGCGGAAACATGGAACCGTACTATTGGCCAGGGCTTGAGCGACCGTTCACTTCGGTTGTCAACTGGCTCTCGAACTATCGGAGCGGGCTTGGCCGCAGCGCATCGCTCCTGAAGGTATTCATGCCGTATCTCGTCTGGGACACTGTGTTCGAGAATTCGCGCATCGTTGCGGAAATGGCGCGCGCCCCGGAGCCGTTTTCCAAGTATTGTTACCCCTTGCTGCGATTCAGCCGCGAACACGATTTCGCCTTTCCGTACCGGCCGTGGCCTGGTTCTGCCGGCGCGGAGCAAAAGGAAGTCGCTACGGCTGCCGTTGGCAGCACGAAGGTAGCACGCCGATGATGGACCTTCTATTACAGGCGTGGACGAGTTCGCTCATCGAGCTTTCCGGCGCTCTCTGGAAACTCGGTGCGGGCCACCCCTGGCAGCCGGGCGAAAAGCTCAAGCTACTCTTTGCCGGCTACAACGGCACTCGCAATACCGGCTCGGATGTTCGCGTCGAAGAGATGCTGCGTCAAATTCGTCGAGTGCTCGGTGGAGAGAATCTCGATCTAAGTGTCATGTCCCAGAATTTTGATTTCAGCCGCGGCTACTTTGGCGACGCCCGGCAGGTGTTTCTCCCGGACATTTATCCGCCATTTCTGTTTCACGAGGTAAGAAAGTATCACGGCGTGGTCGCGTGCGAAGGGTCCATGTTCAAGAGCAAATTCGCCGATGCGCTTACGACCATGTTCATCGGCGCGCTGGGAATTGCGTCTGCCGAAAACAAGCTTTCGGTCGGATATGGTGCCGAAGCCGGCCAGATGAACCCTTTGCTCGAAAGGATGTGCGCTCGCTATTGCAGCCGGTCGCTGATCATCACGCGCAACGCCGAATCGCAGGCAGTACTGACGAAGCTGGGTGTAGCGAGCGAAGCCGGCACGGATACCGCCTGGACGTTTGAGCCGCACCCGCCTGAATATGGCCGCAAAGCCCTTTCCGATGCTGGTTGGGATGGCCGAACGCCGGTTCTGGCAGTGTGTCCGATCAACCCGTTCTGGTGGCCAGTCAAGCCGTCCACGCCGAAATTTCTGGCGCACTCCCTGTTTGGCGCATACAAGCAGAGTTACTATCGCACTATCTATTTCCACAAGTCGGGGTCTGACGTCGATGCCGCCTATCAGAAATATCTGGCAGCGCTGGCAAGCGGCGTGAAAGCATTTCGCAGCAGACACAACGTCTTCCTGATCCTGGTCGCCATGGAAAGGCTGGACACGCGCGCTTGCCAGGCCTTGGCGCCGGAACTCGGCGGCGCTGCTGTCTTCAGTTCCGAGCAGTTCGACATGTACCAACTCGTGAGTATCCTGCGTTGCGCGAGCTGGATCCTTTCCTCGCGCTATCACGCCATCGTAACTTCGATGCCGTGCCGGATACCTTCCGCTGGCGTCACGATGGACGAACGCATTCGCAATCTAATGCACGAGCGCGGGCACGACCGCCTGCTGCTTACCGTTGACGATCCGAATCTCGGAGAGAAGCTCGTCGAGGTGATGGAGTACCTGGTTGAGGACGCGGATTCGGTCCGCGAGGCTATTGCCTCCTCAGTTGCGCGCAATCTGAAGACCATGGCGGGCATGGGTGTGTTCCTCGAGCGCGCGGTTCACCAGCAGTACCCGGAATTCCCTGTGCGCACCGGCGTGCACGGTTGGGAAGAGTACTTGCCACCACTCAGTCCAAATTTGGAGAGACTGCTTGAAAGTTATTCGGGCGCGACGGCTGCCGCTACTGGAGACTGAACTCAGAATTCGCGCGGGAATTTTGTGGCGCATGCTTCAGCCTGGTGGGGTTTGTTGCAAATACCTTGCGTCTCGCCTCAACCGAGCCCCACAGGCTGAAGCCTGGACCACTTGACGCCATGAACTTCCTCGAAAGCATTTTCTCTCGGTTGCAAGGAGCTGCTGATCGCGTCGTGCTGGCCGAAGCGCGAGTCGAGGGCAACCGAACTGCGACAGGCGCAGAGCTGCTCGCCCAAATTGCCATTGCGCGAGCTTTTTTTCGCTCCTTAGGGCTTGGGAAGGGAGACCGCTGCGCGCTCATCGCGCACAACAGCATCCGCTGGACTGTGCTTGACCTCGCCATCATCGCGGAAGGCCTCATCGCGGTTCCGCTCTATGCACGCCAGGCTCCTGCTGAATTGGCAGCGATGCTCCGCGACGCTGGAGCGTGCCTCGTCTGCTGCGGCGACGCCGCGCTTCGCGACGTCGTCGCGGCAGCCGGGCCTGGTGCAGCACAGATCGTTCTGTTCGATCAAATATTTAGCGGTGGTGCTGATGCCATAGCGGCTACGCGCGCTGCCCCGGTCGCACTTTCGTCGCAAGACACTGTCGCGATTCTGTACACGTCAGGAACTTCCGGCGAAGCCAAGGGCGCGATGCTGACAGTCGCAAATGTGGACCACATGCTTTCGTGCACCACGGCTCGTCTCGATCAACTGATGGGACCCCGAAGCGTGCCCGACCGCGTGTTCCATTACTTGCCATTCTGCTTTGCGGGATCCTGGATTCTGCTGCTGTCTTGCCGTTCGCGTACGAGTGTGCTCACCCTTTCCACGGATCTCACAAAGTTGGCGGATGAAATTGCCGCGGCTGCGCCGGACTATTTTCTGAACGTGCCCACCCTGTTGGAGCGCATCCGCACGGGAGTTGATGAGAATCTTCGGAAACGGGGCGGCGCCATCGGGACCATCTACGGCCGCGCCAAGGCAGCATGGCTGCGACTCGACGCCAAATCGCCGCACCCCTGGGATTTTTTCTGGCTGGGCCTCGCCGGATTGCTCATCTTCCCTTCAATTCGCAAACGCCTCGGACCGAACCTGCGCGCACTCATCTGCGGCTCCGCTCCACTCGCGCGGGAAACGCAGCTTTTCTTCATGATGCTCGGAATTCGCGTTTTGCAAGTGTACGGCCTTACGGAAACGACAGCCATTTGCACGATGGACGACCCGCAGCATGTCGAGCCGGGCCGCGTCGGTCCCGCGATCCCCGGCATAGAGATGAAGCTTGGCGGCAACGATGAAATCATGGTGCGCGGCCCGAACATCTTCGCCGGTTACTGGCAGCGCCCGGAGCAGACCGCGACGGTCCTTCGCGAGGGTTGGTTCCACACCGGCGATCAAGGCGACGTCAACGAAAGCGGAAATTGGCGAATCACAGGACGCATCAAAAATCTCATCATCCTGAATTCCGGGCACAACATTGCGCCCGAGCCCATCGAGGAAGAGCTGCTCCGCGCGATTCCGGGCGCCCAGCACGTTTTGCTCGTCGGCAACGGCCGCAGCTTCCTTGCTGCAATTATCACCGGCGCGAACGGCCAATCGGGAATCGAATCACATATCGAGCGATTGAATGCGGCGCTGCCGCACTACCGGAAAATTCGCCGGTTTCATGTCTCACATGAATTGTTTACGATCGAGAACGGCTTGCTCACGGCCAACGGCAAATTGCGGCGCGACGCTATCGCTGCGCGCCTTTCGGCAGAAATTGAACGAATCTACGCGAAAGAGGACTAGGCTCCTCGCCAAATGCCACAGCAGAGCGCAGGTACGCGAAGGTACACGTCATCAAGGCGTGGACGAATGGACGAATACACAGGAAGGACGCTTTCGTGGCAGCTCTCGGGTGGTGTGGTTGAGCTTGCGCTGGATCGCGCCCCTGCAAACGAGATTGGCACCGCCATGCTGGAGGATCTGGAGCAGTTCGCGGCCGCACTCACTACACTCGAATCAAAGGCCAGCGCCGTCATTCTCTACAGCGCGCAGAAGGCCGGCTTTTCCGCTGGCGCGGACTTGCGCGAACTCTATTCGGAGGCGCAAAAAACCGACGCCGCTTCCGTGGCCAAAGGCGTGCGCCGATTCCTGGAGCGAATTCACGCAGTACTGAACCGCCTGGACACTTCGCCGCTCACCACAATCGCTGCCGTTCACGGCGTTTGTTTCGGCGGGGGTTTTGAGCTGGCGCTCGCGTGCGACCTCATTGTCGCGGACAAGATGGCGCGCTTTTGCTTCCCGGAATTGCGCCTCGGGCTAATCCCCGGCTTCGGCGGCATTCCCCGGCTGAAGCGCGACGTCGGGAACGCGGTGGTGCGCGACCTCCTGCTCACCGGGCGCAGCATCAACGCCACAAAGGCGCTTGCAGTTGGACTCGTTAGTCAAGTGTCTTCAGAGGGCGAAGCGTTGCGTATCGCGCGCGGCGCTGCTGCGCAAGTGGCCAAATTCGACAGGGCGACCTCCGCCGCTGCCAAGCAATTCATTAAGCCGCTTCCCGTAGAGGAATTGCGCCGCGAGATCGACATTTTCTGTGACTTGTTCACGAAACCCGCCGTAATGGAAGGCCTGCGCAAGTTCTTGGAGAACGCCGGTCCGCATCCATACTTGCCGTAGGTTGCTTCCGTCGTCAGCGTGCTCTTTTTCTTGTAATATGAGCTGAGTAATGAAAACGATTGAACAGACGACGGATGAAATCTTGGACCTTGCCGCGGCGCATTTCAAAGTGCCACGCGCTGGACTCCAGCCAAGTGACGATTTCTACAAGAAACTCGGAATCGACAGCCTCCAGGCTCTCGAACTGCTCACGCGCCTCGAAAATCACTTCAGCGTGGAACTCCCGGACTACGAGATCCAGGGCGTGAGCGACTTCCGCACCCTCGCGAGCCGCATCCAGGCGCGCCTCTGAGTAAGAATGATTCTAAGGAATCCAAGATTCATTCGCTGAATTCCCCATATAATCTTGCCGTTCTCTGTGCCTCTGTGGCTATCTGCATGCTCGATTTGACGAAATATGAATCGCTGGGAGCGGCGTTGCGTGATGCTGTCGCGCGGTGGCCAAACGAGATCTGCCTGATCGAGGCAGATCGCGACCGAGAGCAATCTCGCCTCAGCTATCGCGAGTTTGGCGAAGCGGCTGATCCGCTCGCTGCGGCGCTGGAAGAATCCGGCTTCGGCGCAGGCGACCGCGCGGCAATCATCATGACCAATCAGCCGAAGTGGCTGATCTCTGCCTACGCCGTATTCTTTGCCGGTGGCGTGCTGGTTCCGCTCGACTACAAGCTCTCCGCCGCCGAGCAGCTTCAATTGCTATCGCACTCGAAGGCGCAGATTCTCTTCGTCGAGTACCCGCTTTGGAGGGCCATCACCCAAGCGCCCGCGTTTCGCGAACACAAGCTGCAAACAGTTCTAGTGTCCGAGGCGCCACCCGGCGCCGATCTCGCCGGCGGCTTGAGTTGGGAAGAATTTCGCGGTGCGCGCGCTCCGGAGTTCCGTCCCCGGACGCGCAACGATGTCGCCTGTATCGTCTACTCGTCCGGGACTGGCGGCCACCCGCGGGGCTGCGTGCTGACGCACGACAACTACCTCGAGCAATGCGCTGCGGTGGCGCCGGTTTTCCCCTTTTGGCCCGGCGCGCGGTACCTGAGTATCATTCCCACAAATCACGCCATCGACTTCATGGGCGGCTTCATCATGCCGTTCACCGGCGGAGGAGCCGTCGTTCATCTGCGCACGTTGCGGCCGGAGTTCATCCGCGAGGCCTTCACGAAATACAAGATTACCTACATGGCTGTCGTGCCGCTTATCCTGAAAAACTTGCAGCGCGGCCTGAGGGAAAGATTCGCAGCATTGTCGGCGTCGAAGCGCAAGATGCTCGACGCACTGGTAGGCATCAATCGCGCACTCACGCGCTCAAAGCCGCGCCTTAGCCTTAGCCGCGTGCTCCTCAAGGACATCCACAAAGCGTTCGGCGGCCACCTGCGGGCGCTGCTCGTGGGCGGCGCCTTCACGGAGCCCGCCACAATTGAATTTTTTCACGATATCGGCATTCCCATTTATAACGGTTATGGCTGCACTGAGGCCTGCACGGCAATCACGCTGAATAACCTGCGCCCGTTTCGCCCTGACACCGTCGGCAAACCGGTGCGTGGGATGGAGCTTCGCATCGTACAACCGGACGCCGACGGGATCGGCGAGGTAGCCGTCCGTAGCAAGACAGTGATGTCACAATACCTTGATGATCCCGAGCTGACGGTCGAAACGATTGTGAATGGATGGCTCATGACTGGCGACCTAGGCCGCATCGACGCAAGCGGACATCTACAACTCTTTGGCCGCAAAAAAAACATGATCGTTACTGCCGAGGGCAAGAATATCTATCCAGAGGACATCGAAAACAATTTCGAGGGTGTCCCGGTGAAAGAATTTTGCGTCTTTGCGGCGAATTATATCTGGCCGCAGCACACCATGACGGGCGAGCAGTTGATACTCGTCGTGCATCCGGAACCGGGCCAAGCCGTGAACGACGGACTTTTTCAGGAATTTTCTCGGCGGAATTCGCAACTCTTGAACTACAAGCGCGTGTCGGGCTACGTTGTCTGGGATCAGGATTTTCCCAGAAACGCTGCAATGAAAATTCGGCGCCCGATTCTCGCGGGACAAGTCGCCAAGCAGCTTGAACGCGGCGCGATCATTCCCCTGTGAGCGAACGCTATTTCACCATCGTCAATCCAGCGGCCGGCGGCGGAGGCTGCGGCAAGCTGGCTTCCCGGGCACTCGACCGGCTCCGAGCCGCCGGCCTCCCGCTCGAGGTCCGCGAAACCCGCCGCCCAGGAGAAGCGACGGTCATGGCGCATGGCGCTTACGCCGAAGGCTTCCGCAACTTCATCGCTGTGGGCGGCGATGGCACCAGTTTCGAAATCATCAACGGCCTCTTCCCGGAAGCGGCGACGGGCGGGCGTGCCGCTCTGGGCTTCCTTCCCCTCGGGACCGGCAATTCCTTCCTTCGAGATTTTGCCGGGAATGGGACAAACCTTGCGGAATTGGGCATCAAAGGAATCATCGAGCACCGCAGGCGAGTTTGCGACGTCATTCGCCTGGACCACGCGGGCGGCTCGATTTTCTACATCAACACGTTGAACATGGGGTTCGCCGCAGACGTCGCTACGCTGACGAATCGTCGGCTGAAGTTTTTGGGAGAGCCCGGCTATCTCGTCGGCGTACTGGTTTCGCTGGCCCGGCTGCGCCGCCGCCCGTTCCCTCTGCGTGCCGACGGCGAGCGCGACGACCGGAGATGCCTGTTCGTAGCCTTTAGCAACAGCAAGTTCACTGGCGGTAAGATGATGATCGCTCCCCATGCGGCGATCGATAGCGGCACGATTGAATACGTTCATTGGGGACCGATCGGGCGTGCAGGACTTGTGCGGAACTTGCCGACGCTGTTTACCGGCTCACACATTCGCCATCCCATGGCTTCGCGGCGAACGGCGACGAAAATCGACTTCGATCTGAAGGAGCCAGTTGACGTTGTTGTGGACGGCGAAGTGCTCACGCTCGAAGCCGAGTCTCTTGAAGTACTCCCTAAGGCCCTCGACGTAATGGTATGAATGGCGAAACCGAACAACCGCTTCGCGCTACGTCCCCTGTCGACGTGCGTTCTGAACAGGGTTTCCGTCGCTTCTGGGCCGTTGCGCGCAGCAAGCTTCACTGGGCGCTCGCAGCGGCGTTTTTCTTCCCCGTTTGCAGTTTCCTCGTCCTGCTCGGCGTCTTCGTTGATCCGCGCAAGAATGATGGCGCACAGCGAATGCTCTGCCGCATCACGATGAAACTTGCAGGCGCGAAGATCGTCGTCCGGCGCGCGCCTGGATTTGATCCCGCACGCACCTGCTTTTTTCTGGTCAACCACGTCAATTTGTTTGACCCATTCGTTTTGTACGCGACCATCCCGCAATTTTTCCGCGGGCTCGAATTCGAATCGCACTTTCGGATTCCGGTCTACGGCTGGATGATGGAACGCTTCGGAAATGTTCCGGTGCCGGACGACAATCGGCCCGCCAGCTTGAAGCGCATGTGGCGGCTCACTCACGCAGCGCTGGATTGCGGAGTCAGTCTGGCGGCGTTCCCCGAAGGGCAGCGCACGCGGGATGGCCGGGTGGGACCGTTCAAGGACGGCGTATTCCGGATGGCCGTGCAATTCGGCACACCGATTGTTCCGGTAAGCCTGGTCGGAGCATTTCAATTCAACAAGAAAAATGACTCAATGATCCGGCCCGGGACGATCACCGTGTATTTGCACGACGTGATCGAAACGAAAGACCTCAGCAAGGATGACGTGCCCGCGTTGCGCGACCGCGTTTACGCCATGGTCTCGCGCCCAATAAACGAATCTCCCGCCGCGTCGGATGCAAACAAAAACTAGATTAGGTTTCTTCCTCGGGATTGAAGACACGTAGCCCGCACTGTTTGGCGATCCTTGCCAGTTGCAGGTCCGACACGCCGAACTCGACGGGTTCCTCCGGCTGACCACGCACCCTCCGTCGGCGTATCGTATCCCTCAGCCAAAAAGCAGCCGAAAGATGGATGGCATCGCCGGCTTTGAGATCGTATTCCTCCACCAATCTAGGCAGAGCGGATAACGTGCCAACATCCAAATCCAGGACGCTCAGACTGAATAGCCAATCGTTTTCAAATTCCTCCCGCACCCTTGTGAGGCCCTGCTCGTTCAATTCGCCTAACCGAAACTTTCTGCCAAAGGTTGAATGCACTTCGGCAAACGTAAGCCTCGACGTAAATATTTTGTCATCGCGCTCAAAACGAGCGAGGACAGCACCACTGCCCCGCTCAGAGGAATACCTTTTTACGAGCGCCGACGCATCCAAGTAGAGCATCAGTCTCTATCTTCAAGAATCATTTTCGAAGCAGGTTTGCCCTTCATTCGGATGGGCTTGAATCGTCTGAACGGCCGTGTGCCTAAGCGTAAGTGGCCTTCGGCTTCCAACTGTTTCAGTACTTCGTCTAGATCGTTGTCATCTCGTTCAGTCGAGCTCGTAGGAACGAGGCGCGCGACCGGCTTACCTCGGTCGGTGACGACGAACGTCTCACCATTGCGCACCCTCCCGAGATAACGGCCCAAGCGGTTTTTCAGTTCACGGCTGCCCACGGTCTTCATGTAGCTACCTCGTGATCCATTGTAGCTACATTGCCGTCTTGGGTCAACGATAAGCCCACGGCAGAGTGTTGCAGGGCAAACGCGAATTACAGGCGAATCAGAGTGAAAGACGGATCCCCGGCAGCGTGCGTCCCGCCTTTGTTTCGTGCCAGGTGAATAGAATCCGGTGGATCACAGTGAGTGTCGCGACCACCGCGATCACCCAGAGTGCCGGAGCCATGCGGTTGAAGAGTCCGCCCAGAATCAGCAGGACCATGCGCTCGGGGCGCTCCATGAAGCCTACTTTGCACAGAGGAATCAATGATTCGGCGCGCGCGCGCGAATAGCTGACCATCACCGATCCGGCCGTCGCAACCGCTGAGAGCACAACGTAGGAAGTTCTCCCGGCAACGGCGTAGTACACGAGCAAGCCCATGTAAAGGGCCATGTCCGAGTAGCGGTCCAGCGTCGAATCGAAGAAAGCTCCGAATGCCGTCACGCGTTTCTCGCGGCGCGCCACTTGGCCGTCCAGCATATCGAGAAATGCGGCGAAGAAGATCACCAAAGCCGCCGACCGGAATTTCCCGATCGCAAACAGCAAGGCCGCCCAGCAGTTCACGAGGAGGCCGAAAAACGTCAGCAGGTTCGGGTTGATTCCCGTTGACGCTACCAAGTCCACAATTTTCTCGAGCAGCCAGCGGCCGCCTTCTCCAATTTTGCGTGTAATCATGCCCGGCGCGCCGGAGTCTCCTGCCGGCGCGCCAGAATAATACGCCAGTGGGCACCATGCCTCAAGCGGCGCACCTTGCTGGCGCCAAACCCGCTGGTTGCTTGAACCAAGGCCGCGTCGCAGCCCTTCAAGCCTTGACTCGCAAAGTGGGCGCGGCATAATCTCCTGAGTACGCTTTCCTTCAACACCGTGTCAGTGCGGAAGACTCTCCGAGGAGGACGTGAATGAAGCGAAGGATCGGAATTTTCGCGTTGGTGATGGTCGTGCTCGCTGCTGGGAGTTTGTTGCTCGCCCAGGACAACCCCTTTGTGGGCACTTGGAAGCTCAACGTCGCCAAGTCAAAGTACAACCCAGGACCGGCGCCCCAGAGCCAGACCCGCAAGTGGGACGCTTCTGGAATGGTCATGGTCGAAGGAGTGAATGCCGCTGGAAAGTCCGTATCTTACGGCTACACTGTAAACGGAGACGGTAAGGATTATCCGACCACGGGCGCCGTGCCGAATACCGCGGACAAAATTGCTTCTAAGCGCGTCGACGGCAACACATTTCAAGCGAATTTTACCAAGGCCGGAAAACACGTCGAAACGGCCATATTCAAAGTCTCAAACGGCGGAAAGACGCTGACGATCTCAGCCAAGGGCGCGACCGACGCCGGCGCATTCAACAACACGCTCGTTTGGGATAAGGAGTAGACGATTTCCTAAGGTCGGCTCTAATCGGCAGAACCAACGACACCTGGCGCACGTGCTGGGATCGCCAGGGTGTTCGCAATCCCGGTTGGCGTTTCGTGAGCGCCGTTGATTTTGCCAACAGCTTGCCTTGAGTTTCCTTCGCTCTCCCTACTCATTGTAATTTTTACTTGAGCGGTCAGATTACACACTCCTCGCCTTAGGCAGGACCTTTCCCAAATCTTGCTAATGCATTGATTTAAAAAGACTAACGACCTGGCAGCGCGAATGCATCCTAATTCGGCAAATATGCAATCGGGGTGTTTCCAGGCAGAGTGATGTTGGATTTTTGATCGGAGGCCCAAGGAATTGTTGAGCAATCGAAGATCAAACAAGTGGTTTGCAGGATATGTCCTTTTCTTGTTCGGGGCCGCGACCACTGCGGTCCATGCCCAGTCGTTGCCGAACGCCGCTGGAAACGAGAAGGGACTTGTCTTTTACGAGGCGTTTGAAGGTGACTCGAACTCTGATGGGCGAGTGATGATCTTGAGTTCAAGCGTCGCATACCATTTTAATTCTCATTTCAGCGCCGGCATCGGAATCCCAATCTACTTCGACCAAGCAACTTCTACGGCAGGAACAACAACTTCGAGCGGCATCGGCAACGTGTTTGCGACGGTACGCGCCGCGTGGAAGAACCCTTTGCTGAACTACGCGACCTTGCTCACGGGCGCGGCGCCGAGCGGAGACACCAAGAAGGGCCTGAGCACGGGGCACGCCACGTTCGATTGGGACAACCGGATTGATCACGACATTAGCGTTTTTACTCCCTTTGTTGATGCGGGCGTGGCGAACTCCATCATGGATACGCGTTTCTTCCAGCGCCCATTTACTTCCTATGGGAACCTCGCACATTTTGAAGCAGGCACGGACATCGACCTTTCTCACTCATTTAGTCTGACGCTTTCCGGATATGACATCGCGCCCTGGGGCACGCAAACCATCATCAGCCGCGTCGTGACCGCAGGATCAGCTGGCAATCCCGCAGGCATCAAGCATGGCCGGGCGTTCGAAGGAAGCCATTCAACCACCGGAACCGCCTCGCTGGCCAGCGACGACGGTTACACAGCCGGTTTGAATTTCAGTCCGAGAGCCTATCTGGATCTGGACCTCGGTTACACACGTAGCGTCCACTACGCGCTCAATACGGTTTCTTTCGGAGTTGGCGTCAATTTGAGCTCGCTTTTCGGAAAATCAATTCGTTCCAATCCTTAGAAGCAGGAGGGAAATGATATGAAGCGCTTCACTTTCTTCTTTGCGTTTGCTGTAGCTCTCTACCTAACCAGCAGCCCCGCGTATGCCCAGCACGGCCACGGTGCAGGCGGCGCGGTCGGCGGAGTTGGAGCCCATGGAGCATCAGGTTCGCACGGCAACGCGGGCGATTCCGGGACGGCGAGCGCGACCGGACCTAAATCCGAGTCGGCTAGCGCGCAACTCTCAGAGAACCAGCACTTGGACACTGCGCTGACGAAGGCCCTAGGGAATTTGGTGCCCTCGGGTGGGCTCGCAACAGCCTGCCAGGGCTATACCAACTTGGGCCGTTGCATCTCAGCGATCCACGTGGCTCACAACCGCAAACTCGACTTCTTCTGTTTAAGGAAGGCCATGACGGGAGAAGCACTGCCATCCGACGATACCACTGCCAGTGCGTGCACTGTAACTCAGACGAATCTAAAGCTCGGCCCGGCCATCCAGACTCTTGACCCCAATGCCGATTCCAAGGTGGAAGCGACCAAGGGAACCAAGCAGGCCGACACCGACATCAATAGTGCAAGTCACAGCCAAACCTGAAATAGCAGACTGTCGGCGAGGGCCCGCCAAGCGGCGGGCCCTCGCTGTTTCCCGATTGTGTTTCGAGTCCCTGATCGCCAGAGTCGCATTTGGATCCAGCTGTCGGCGCGATGAGTAAAATCCGACCCGTGAACTCAACGGGCCCGTTCGTCCATCCACTCATACATGCGCCTTACCCCTCGAACCTCGGCGCCGGGTCCTTCGATCTGCGGAAAATCGCTCCTGTGGGACACCAAGTCCACCTTTTGCGCGGCCTCCTCTGCGGACAGTCCTTGTTTGCGAAGCGCCGCCACCTTAATCATGAAATCGCTCAAATAATTTTGAAAAGCCGTGATCAGCGATTTTCCGCGGAATGGGACGCCATGTCCCGGCAGCACTGTATCGAAGTCCAGTTTCTTTAGCGCATCGAGTGTAGTGATCCACTCGTCGAACATCGCGTCGCCCATATAAGCGAGGCGCGATTCCATCAAGTCTCCGGTGCACACGATCCGTTCCTTCGGCAGAAACACAACCGTATCCCCCTGCGTGTGGCCCCGCCCGAGGAACAGCAACTGCACCTCACGATCGCCCTGCCGCAGCGTCATTTGCGACGTGTACGTCATGTTGGGCGGGGTGGGCTTGAGCGTTCTGAACTCTTTCAAATCCGATTCGATCGCTGCCATTTGCTTCATGAGCGCGGCGCGTCGCTCCATAATCTTTTCGTCCACAATTTGCTGCTTGAGTGCTTGCGCCTGTTTCGCTGTGTTTCCGACGCTTGTCTTGAAGGGCTCGCGATGGAGCACATCGAGGTCGGCAATGGCATGGCGCACATATTCGTGGCCGATGATTTGAACTTCGGGTCCAAAGATGGAATTGCCGTCGGTGTGATCGTAGTGAAAATGAGTGTTGATCACCCACCGGACGGGCTTGTCCGTAACCTTCTTTAGATCCTCGAGCAGCGCTCGCGCCGCCGCGGGAGTTGTCCCGTCATCCACCAGGATCACGTCGTGATCGCCCACGATGATGGGGTGATTGCCGCCGGTGTTCGTCAGGCTCGTCGAGGTGGTGTAATACACGCCCTCCGCGATCTTCTCGAAGGTGTAAACCCTGCCTGCGATCTTCGTTTCATCTTTTTGCGGAGCCGCTTCGCCCTGTTTCGCCCCTTGCGCCTTGAGCGAACTGGGCGCAACGAACACCATGGGCAAAATAACGCCAATGACGCCAATCGCCCGCATCCCAGCTTTCATTAGCTGCCTCCCGGCAATAGAACTAGCCCGCACGAATCCGCAGACCGCAGACTTGTCCGTCTGCTTGCCTTAAACTTCTGCGCGGCAATATACACCTTTCGTGAGTCTGCGTGAAAACCCATCGTAGGGGTTCGTGTGGCGCCAACCTTTAGGTTGGCATCTTAAGGATCAGCAGATACCCACCCCGAAGGCGGAGCCAAATCCGAGTTCTCACGAAGACCCTTAGAGGCTCTGCATCGGAGGCTAGGTCCCTCGACTTGATTCTGATGTCGCTCCCCCGCTATCATGCTTGATACTGTACGATTGCTACGTTCCCGTTGGGCCTGTAGCTCAGGTGGCTAGAGCGCACCCCTGATAAGGGTGAGGTCGACTGTTCAAGTCAGTCCAGGCCCACCATTCTTTCCAATCAATAGACGCGCTAGTTTTTCTTGTTCGGTGACTGGGCCCGGTGGGCCATCGAAATGGTAAAACGAAAACATCGAAAGCCAAAACCTCCTGGATTCACTCCGCTGGCGTCGCAAAGAAAGGAAGGATCAACGCTAAGAGGACCGCTCGCGGCGTTGGGAGCCAAAATTGAACTGTCGGATTGGTTCAGGGATCTTCTCCCGGAGCATCTCTGGCTTGCGGCACTGGCGAACAAGGTGGGACTGGACCAATTACCTGGCGTCTACAACTCATTCATGGACGCTCTGGACGCCCACTGGCCTCACAATTTTGTAGCTCTCGGTCTGCTCTCGGACTTTGGATTAGTGCCAGAAGCTGAACGCAGTAAGTTTGCTGAGAAAAATCGCGAACTGATCGCTGAGTTCTTCCACGACCCGCTGGGACGGATCATGTCGTTGTATCCTGAGAGTCCTGCCAATTGGCTTATTTTTCCTGAACTTATTCAGTCAGGTGGCCCCGTCGAACCGTTCGTTGAATTAGCACGTTTGCGAAGGGTTGTACTAAAACTCGGCCCTGGCAGGGACAAGTTCGCTGGTCGGGTTAGGGCGGTCCCGCTAAACCGACTTCTTAAGCACAACAAAATTAAGTTCGCCAGCCACCTGCCCGTCGTGAAGCTCCTGCCTCGCTATCCAGTCGGGCTTACTGAAGAGGAGCAGTACCACGTGGAATCGATGGTTCGTTCCATAGTCAGCATGACTATTCAGCAACGAAATCTTCCGGACCAATTGGCATGGCCAAAATATTTCTGGCGGCATAATCACGATCTTCTTCCATGCCAGCCCCAGGAACACGCGGTTGTGAGTGGCGTTCCTGTCAGCATAGCTGACGGGAAGCGAATCATTAATTGCCTCCAGCAAAACGCTGCGGTAGCTCGACAATATCTGGATCTGCTACGCGACCGACTACGCCCCGATCTTTATGATCCCCGGCACGGCGAGGTGCTATTTGGTCTATTTGCACGGGCAACTCGCCTCTACGTCTTCATGACGGAAGACGCTCTTTTGTGGGCACGTGATGTCAGCGGAATGTTGTTGCGCCCGTTGGCTGAAACGGCGATCACGTTCGTGTACCTTGCCAAAGCTGGGACAGCTGAGGACTTCAAGCGCTTCATCCAATACGGAGAGGGGCAACAGAAACTCCTCATGCTTCATTTGCAGGACAACTATCCGAACCAAAGATCATTGGAGGGCCGCTCGTCAAAGGAGCTGGCAGATGAGTTTGACGTCTGGCCCGAAATGTTGGACATTGAGCTTGGTCACTGGTCGGGCAAGGACACCCGGCGGCTCGCACAACTAGCAGGTCTCGAAGATCTCTACCGGCTCGTGTTTAACCCAGCAGGCAGCGACCTCCACGGGTCGTGGCTCAGCTTGAAATCATCAAATCTGGTTCGCTGCGCCGAACCATTGCATCGTTGGCATAGACTCCCCACATACACCGAACCGCCATTCTTTGTGAACACCGCGATCGCAGCCCAAAAGCTGTACGAGCGTTGTCGTGAAGAGGCCGTGAAGACGTTGGAATACCCCGCCGCTCCGGAAGCGCTAAATGACTTGGAGTCGGTTGAAAAAAACGCGCAGGCGAATCAGGCCGCGGCAGGGTCGGAAAGCGGCAACCCAAGCGCTTAGAACCTCAGCTCCAAACAAAACTTGTTTGTTCCGCCCTAGTTCGCCATCACGAACGTGACGGTAATCGTGGTATCGACTTCAACCGGTTCTCCGTTGAGCAGGGTTGGCCTGTAGAGCCACTGTCTCACTGCATCCAAGGCCGCCTTGACCAACAATGGGTGGCCGGTCACTACTTCGAGCTGAGCGACTCTGCCGTCCTTGGCGATAATCGCGTGGAGGACGACTTCTCCCTGAATATGAGCCTGGCGGGCAAGCGTAGGATAAATCGGTTTCGTTTGGCTCAGTAGAGCTGCCGCCGTAACGACGCCGCCTTGCTTGATACGGGTGGGACCGGCCTGCTTGGGCGGAGGCGGAACCGCCGGACCGCTGCTCGCAATAATCCCTTGCCCCTGGATATCTCTGAAGGCGTTGTTGGTGGATTCACTGTCGCCCACCTCGGGAGGAGCCTCGGGGCCAGTCACCATGACGACGCTCGTTGGAATGCGGTTGGGCTGCTGCAGTACCCCACCCCGAATCTGGCGAATACCTGGTCTGAGAGCCGGTCTCGCAGTTCGCCCACGCACCGGTGGGGCTGGCGGAGGGGAGAAGAGGTCAATCGAACCGATCGCTTTCGGAAGCGCCTCAGTGTGCATCACAGGGATCATGACCAAGACGCCCAATATCAACGTCTGAACGAGCGAGGATAGAGCCACCGTCCACCTCTTGTTCGTATTCCTCTTTGCAACAGTGGATTCGAGCAATTCGTTAAACATCGTGTTCCCTCCTGTCAAAAGCACACACGTCTCCTATGTTCCGGACCAAGCTCCGGCTCCGGAGTCACCAGCACCCGTCATATCTGATAATTAGGTAGTAACCATTAATCGCTTGGCGATGCGTCGAGGGTGTTTTTTCCACCAGTCACCATCACCAATCACCGGCCACTAGTCACTGCATCTGCTCATTCGAAACCTTTTGCACAGCTGCGTGGCTAACCCCAGTAACGCCAGCATAATTTTCTACAGGCACGTCGCGGCCGAGCCTTGAACGGCCCCATAAGCCTTGCTGCGCCCGAGAGTTGCCCCGTTCGAACGAGTTTCCACAGAACCAATTTTCAAAATGTTCCACGTGGAACATTTTGATCACGCCTCCAGTGCCGCAGGCTTTTTACCCTGAGCGCATCGAAGGGCAGCCTGTGGTTTTTTGTTGTGCCCGTGCTGCCTCACCCACAAAACCCGCGTTCACTCGGACCTATCAAAGTTTGACACCGAGCTATTGCGATTTGTGCCACCGGCTTTCGGCCTCAAGATGGTCGGTGGTTGGCTTTCGAACGCCTCCGCGATAGACTGCGCCTACTCATGCGGTGGACAACGGCGCGTAGGAGGCGAACCATGCGAATTCGAACGATTCTTCCTGGTCTGGCGTTGACGTTCTTTTGCGTGTTGCACGCAAGTGCGCAGACACGCCCCAGTCCCGATCCAGGCGTCACCCCGGTTCGGCAGATTGACCGCGCCGAGGTTCGCGTCACGCGAGTGGAGCTACAGCCAGGCGCCGTCCGCAGCGTGCACCAGCATGACGATGTCCGGTTTCACCTGTTTATTCCGGTCCGCGGGAAACTCGAGCTCACCATCGGCTCCGCAAAGCCAGTCGAAGCAACGCCCGGCCAGGCCTTTTTCATGGACAAGGGCACGCCCCACGGGTTCAAGAACATCGGATCAACGCCCGCTGCGGTGATGGAGGTCTTTGTTAAAGAGAGCACCGCAAGCGCCGCAGAAGTTCGCGGCCAGCGCATCGGCAGCGGAGATGCGCGAAGTCTCGCGCAGATCCTGGCCGCAATTCCGGAGGCGCGGATCGCGGCAGCTCAGTCGCGACACAGCAATGACGATGGCACTCGGACGATGGCATTCGGCAATATGCCCGAGAATTACCGGCAGGAATAAATGCGGCAGTCATTCGCAAAAAATGACGACTTCGGAGGAACACCAATGAAGAAGATTCAGCCCATCTTCGCGGCAATTACGCTGTCGATCGCAGGCTCGTTCATGACGCTCGCGCAGCAGCCCCAGCAGCAAGCGCCCCCTCAGCCCATGAGCTTTTTCGTCACCAGCGCAGGTTCCGGCAAGGGCGCCAATCTTGGCGGCCTCGCCGGAGCCGACCGGATCTGCCAAACGCTCGCTGCCGCGGCAGGCGGCGGCAACAAAACCTGGCACGCTTATCTCAGCACCAGCGCTGCCAACGGCCAACCCGCCGTCAATGCCCGCGATCGCATCGGCAACGGCCCCTGGTACAACGCCAAGGGCGAAAAAATCGCTAACAGTCTCGCCGATCTGCACGGAGACACGCTTGACCTCGCGCGCCTCGGCAACAATCTCGTCAAGCAGTCGGCGCTGACCGAAAAAGGCGCCATGGTCAACGGCCGCGGCGACACTCCCAATACGCACGACATGCTGACCGGCTCGCAAACGGATGGCAAGGCGTATACCGATGGCGCCGACCACACCTGCAACAATTGGACAAGCGATGGCGCAGGCACCGCGCAGCTTGGCCATTCGGACCGCAGCGGCGGCAACAACACTTCTTGGAACTCGGCTCACCCAAGCAGAGGCTGCAGCCAGGACAATCTGGTGAGCACTGGCGGTGCGGGGCTTTTCTACTGCTTCGCGATTAACTGAGACGAGTGAGACGAACCTGCGGACGCGCTTCGCCGAATTGCCTGATCTGACTCGGTGGGACTTGGTCCGTCCAACCTACTTGGAACTGGCGCACGCAAAGTTCGCCGCGTCATCTACGCTGCCCGATCCCCTGTACGCCGCTACCTCAGGATACGGACACACCGGCCGCGTTCGCGCGACACCTTGCCTGGGATCGTCGTCCTTGAACTTCGTAGCAATGAGCTTTGTTGGCGCGACGCCTTGATCCACCCAGCGATCGAGCGCGCCGATGACGTCATTTTCGGGATCGTTCTTCTTGTATCCCTTCTGGCCCAGGCCGCCGAAGGAGTTCGGGCCGGGTCCCCCAGTGCAGTGATACAGGCCCGGCATCATGAACAAGCGAACAAATTCGTCCGTCCCCTTGCCATTCTTCTGCCGCAGATCGTCGTAGTACTGCACGATGCGAAGCGGAGGCGTCGAATGATCCGCCCAGCCGTTGTAGAGAATCAGTCTCCCGCCATGCGCCTTGAATCCCGATAAGTCGGTGCTATCGGCGTCCTGATCTTTCTCGAACGGCACCAGTGACTCCGGATCTTTGTCGTAATCGAAATTCCTGACCGAATCGAATTTCGGGTCAAAGACGATCCAGCGCATAAAACTATCCATGTACATGAAATTACTGGAGGGATACCCGTGCATGGTTCCGAGCCCGGTAATGTAGGCGGGGTAGTCGCCCTCATGCCCCGGCGAATATCCAACATACAAGCGCTTCCCGGCGGAATTTACAGGCCCGTCGAGAATCTTTTGCCACGCCGTTACCTGTCTCGGTGTCAGGCAATCGGGACCGTCCGCGCCCTGGCAGGTCAAAACCTTTGGATCGAACTCGCATTTGTCGGGGCGGTCGATCAGGCCGTCCGCCAAGCCATCCTTCGCGTCGCACGCGGCTAGGGTTGCCTTTTCCATTGCAGCGATCTTATACGGAGGAATCTCGGAACCGAGGAGAGCTCGCTGGGTCCAATCGAACATCACCATCGCCTTGGTGCGATCGACCACGGCGCCGCCGCCAACCACGCCGTCAAAGTCGTCGGGATACCGCTGCACTTCCATAAGCGCCATCTTGCCGCCGTTCGAACATCCGCAGAAATACGAACGCCGCGCCGGCATGCCGTAATATGCCTTGACCACTTCCTTCGCCAGCAGCGCCACGAGGTGGGTCGCGCGATACGCGTAATTCACTTGCGCTTGCGGATCGCCATACATTGCCGAAGCGTCCCAGTGGAAGCCGCGATGTCCAGTATCCGAACCGGCCGCGGCGTATCCCCTCGCGAGCGCGTCGGTGAGTTCCGGAACCGAGCCGTTGTACCCGCCTCCGCCAACATAGAAGAACTTGTTGTTCCATGCCTTAGTTGGAAGCGCCACTTCGAACAGAATCACGGTCTCGAGCCCGCCCTGCACGCGGCAGTACTCCGGCACTTCGCCTTTCGCCGCAATGATCGCTGCTTCGGTGATGACGGTGTCCTTCAGTTTCAGTCCAAGCAGTTTCGAACAGTCTGCTGCATCAGCCGGAGCCGCAAAGGCAAGCAGCACGAACGTCACTGCGGCGAGGCCGGCGAGCAACACACCTACTTTGGCGTATAACTCGTACAAACCGATCCATCCGGCCAAGCAGCCAATCGTAGACTCGCCTGGGACGCGACTGTTCATCATGGTGTAACTCTCCGTAAAGTGCCGATTGTGGCGAACTTACGCCGCTCCCAGCCTCGCGTCAACCTCCCGGCCAGAAAAATTGACACTTCCCGGAACGAGCGGTGTCCAACCTCACAGAGGCAACTCGCATCCGAATAAATACCACCATCCCCTCTGAACGAAAAAAGGTTGCAAGAAAAAGCGGCTGAATCGTTCTTCGTTTGAATAGCAGAAAAGGCGCAAACGCGCCTACAGACTAAGTTCAAGGAGATGGCCATGAAATCTCCCAGGGGATACGTGCGCTCGTGTGGTCTCTCGTTTCTCTTCGTCCTTCCGTTCTTGGGGCTTATCGCCGCCCTGTCCGTCCTGCCGTTTCAGGCTGCGATTGAAAAGGCGCCTGTTGTCACCTATTCGGGGGGCGTACTACACGTGGATGTCCCTTATCGTGTAGATGCCACCGGGCCAGGGAGTCTGACTCTGGAGGTTCTCGACCCGGAAGACCAAGTCGTCGGGCATGCCGAGCGGCACGTTGAGGTCGCTCGGCAGCAAGGTCAATGGCGGGAGGACGTGCCGCTTGCAAAGCCACTCGCGCTCGAAGACCTAGCGTGGCACCGCCTGCGCTATCGTTTTGACTATACCGATCGAAAGAGTGCGGCGCTGGAGGGGACAGAATCCATCTCCCAAATCCTTCGCACTCCGGTGGTTCACATCCTTGGCCAGCAATCCTATTTGGCCGGCAGCCAAGCCGCCGTCCGAATCATCGTCACGGATTCCCGCAATGAAGTGATTGGCGGGTCCGGCGCGGTTCGGATCGAACTTCTCACTCAAGGCCAGAAAGCTCGTCCAGTTTTCACCGGGCGGCTCAATCAGCGAGGGACTACGGAGGCGCAGTTCCGGCTTCCTGCTCGATTGGCAGGCAGCTATCAGCTGAAATACGTGGTGGATACGCCCATCGGTTCCACGGAATTTTCCGAGCCGATCAAGGTAGAAGATAAGGTTTCTATCCTTCTGACCACCGAGAAGCCGGTTTATCAGCCAGGACAGACAATTCATGTGCGTGCGCTGGGCCTCGATCGCTCCAATCACGAAGCTGTCGCCGACCGTAAGCTGACCTTTGAAATCGAAGATTCGCGCGGCAACAAAGTGTTCAAGAAATTGACGGAGAGCGACAAGTTTGGCGTTGCATCGGCGGAATTCGAGCTCGCCGACGAAGTCAATCTGGGCGCGTACCACCTGCGCGCCGTGATGGGCGATCCCGAGTCGGATTCCACGAACAGGGCTGAGATCACACTGAACGTGGACCGGTACGTCCTCCCGAAATTCAAGGTCGCTCTCGACTTCGGCGGAAAAGACAGCAGGGCGAAGCGTGGTTACCGGCCCGGCGACCACGTCACGGGAACCATCCACGCCAACTACTTTTTTGGGAAGGCCGTGGAGAGCGGAGAAATCACCGTCAAGGCGTCGAGCATGGACGTGTCCGCGTTTGACGCGGGTTCGGTGCAAGGCAAAACGGATCACGATGGGTCGTATCACTTTGACCTCAAGCTGCCCAGCTACTTTGCGGGCCGCCCTCTCAGCCAGGGTGCTGCCCGCGTGCTGATTGAAGCCACAGTCAAAGATTCTGCCGGCCATACCGAAACTCGCGGTGAACCGATCACCGTGAGCGAATCGCCATTGCTCATCACAGCGGTTCCCGAGGGAGGCACGCTGATCCCCAATCTGGAGAACCAGGTTTTCATCCTTACTTCCTATCCCGATGGATCGCCCGCAAATACCGATCTGACAGTCCGCGCTGCGGGAAAACCCGAACAGCACGTGACCACAGATGATGGCGGAGTCGCTGTGATTCGCATTGATCCCGACGCTGGGACGCAAACCCTCTCGATTGAGGCGAAGGACAAAGAAGGCAACCGGGCGTCGAGCAGCATTCCGTTGCAAGCGCGCGACGGCCAGGACCAAATTCTCCTGCGATCTGAACGCGCGGTATACCAGGCCGGCGAACGCATTCAGCTGAAGGTCTTTTCCACGCGAAAGAGCGGCACCGCATATCTGGACGTCGTGAAAGAGGGGCAGACGGTGTTGACGCGCGACCTGGACATCGAAAATGGCCAGGCTCAGCTCTCCCTCGCCGCAACGCCCGAATTAGCCGGAACCTTGGACTTGAACGCCTACTTTTTCGGCCGTGACGCGGTTCCTATGGGCGACCACCGGCTGGTTTTTGTTCAGCCCGCCGATGAACTCAAAATCGAAACGACCTCCGACGCTGCGGTTTACAAGCCGGGCGGCGACGCACAAATCCATTTCCGAGTCACCAACTCGAAGGGACAGGGAGTCAGCGCCGCACTGGGGCTCCAGGTTGTAGATGAGGCGGTCTTCGCTTTGGCCGAAAAGCAGCCGGGCTTTGCCAAGGTGTTCTTCTACCTCGAACAGGAAGTAATGAAGCCTCGCTACGAAATTCACTCCATCGGCATGCCGGACATCATCGAGCCGCTCGAAGAATCGCGCGTAAGGCAGCGCGATCTTGCTGCCCGCGCTCTGTTTTCCGCGACCGAAGTAGTGAATGCCAACAAGTTCCAGACAGAATTCGGCCGCAACGTGCCACAAGTGAAATACGCAGAGTACGCCGCCCGCTATCAAAGGCGTTTTCTATCGCAGGTCCGCCAGCTTTCGACAGGCCTAAGCCAGGCCTATGTGCAGGCCCCTGGTGATGACTTGACCAAAGTGTTTGCGACTATGGCGCGTGACGGTAAGTCCGAGCTTCGCGACGCCTGGGGCAACGACGTTCGCCTCGAACACGTTTCGTGGGACGGCTCGAACCGTTACTACCTCGTGCGAAGTGCCGGACCCGACAAACAATTTGGCACCGGCGATGATCTGTGGACCTATCTGGAAGTTCACCGCAGAAAGATTGTGGGGCACCCAAGCTCAGGCCCGAGCGCAATGGACGTCAGCATCGAGCACGAGTGGGGCCCCTTCAACAGGCGCGCCGAAATCGTGGGGACAGCTGTCGATCAATTTGGCGGAGCGCTCGAGGGAGCAACCTTCCAGGCACGCGAGATCCCGAGCGGAATCACGCGCACGCTGACCGTCGACGCCGATGGACAGTTCCGCCTGACTGTGCTGCCGGCGGGCAAGTACCAAGTTCAAATATCCATTGGCTCGGACACGGTCTTGAGAGACGTGACGCTCGAGCCGCGCGACCGAGCAAAGCTCTCCGTCGTTCTCAGACGCGACTCGCCTGGAACCGCCGTAGCGATCAACAACGCCACCGGGACGTTCATCGATTCGGCCGGGGCCGCGCAGTTCCAGGTTTTCGACGGGGCGATGAAAGGAATCCCTCTCAATGGCCGCAACTTCGAAGCGCTTGCTAGGATCGTGCCAGGTGTCGCTGCTCCCATGCCTCCTTCCATGTCTCAAACCGTCACAATAACAGCAGCCGCGCCCCTGGTTGAAACCTCTATGGCAACTGTTGGCGGCGCGCTTCGTAAAAAAGCAGACATTTCGTCCGAGCCGCGCGTGCGCTCCTATTTTCCCGAGGCGCTCTACATCAACCCGGAAATCATCACCGACAAAGACGGCCTCGCCAGCATCAGCATTCCAGTCGCAGATTCCATCACCACTTGGCGGATGGCGACGTTAGCTTCGACGGTGCAGGGCGCGCTGGGCAGTTCCACGTCCAGCCTCAAGGTCTTCCAGGACTTTTTTGTCGACCTCGACCTGCCGGTTACGCTGACACAAGGCGACCGCGTTTCGATTCCCGTAGCGGTCTACAACTACTCCGGCGCGCGCGGAGACGTTGATCTGCGGCTCCACGAGGACGACTGGTATTCGCTGGTGGACGACAATTCTGACAAGGCTGTCACCGTGGACTCCGGTGGTGTGGGCGGCTCACAGTACACGCTCGAGGCCAAGCGAATCGGGAAATTCAAGCTGACGCTCTCCGCGCGAATGACCGGCGGCGCCAACCGCTCCGACATTGTGGTTCGAGAAATTGAAGTCGTTCCCAATGGGCGCGAGCAGAGCCAGGTGTTCAACGGGCGGCTGGAATCGAGCGTTCAGCACGAGGTGAATTTCCCGGCGGATTCCATTCCGGACGCCAGCAAGATCTTTGTCCGGCTCTATCCAGGCCCGCTGAGTCAAGTCATAGAGGGCATGGACAGCATCCTGCGCATGCCCAACGGCTGCTTCGAGCAGACTTCGTCGAGCACATACCCAAACGTCCTGGCTGTGGACTACATGAAACGCACGAAAAAACTGTCGCCTGAAGTGCACGCCAAGGCTGAAGGGTTCATCGCCAACGGCTATCAACGGTTGCTGACGTTTGAAGTTCCCGGCGGGGGCTTCTCTTGGTTTGGCAACGCCCCCGCCAACAAGATCCTGACGGCCTATGGCCTGATGGAGTTCTACGACATTTCGCACGTCCACGACGTGGACCCGAAACTGATCTCGCGGACCCAGGAATGGCTCGCCGGACAACAGCAGGCGGAAGGAAGCTGGAAGCCGGACGCATCCTTCATCAATGAGGGAGCGACAAACCGGTACACCTCAGACGTTCTGCGAATCACCGCTTACGTTGCCTGGTCGCTGGAGAACACGGGCTATCAAGGGCCAGCCGTCGAGAAGGCCAAACAGTTCATCGAGGGCCACATGAACGGCAACATTGATTCGTACACTTTGGCGGTCCTGGCTAACTTTGCCGCCGACTACGGAAAGGATCGCGAGCTCGCCAACAAGACGATGCAGCTCCTTCTGGATACGCGCACGGAGAAGGAGGAACAAGCGTGGTGGAATGCGGAAGAAACGGGCGTCTATGCCACTGGAGCGAGCGCGACCGTCGAGACAACTGGTTTGGCCGTACAAGCGCTTCTGAAGTGGGGTCAAGCCTCCGGCACGGCCCGCAAAGCCATAACTTACATTGCTTCCAAGAAAGATGCTTCCGGCGAGTGGGGCACGACCCAGGCAACGATCATGGCGCTGCGCGCGCTGCTTCTCGCCTCGGAAAAAGGCGCCGCAGATGTGCGCGGGACTTTAGAGGTCTTGCTCAATGGCAAGACCGCCGAGAAGCTCACCCTCACGGCTGACAACAACGAGCTGCTTCACCAGTTTGTGTTCAAGGGGATCGATTCAAAAACCGCGAATGCAGTGCAAATCAAGTTTGAAGGCAAGGGCGGCTTGGCTTACCAAGTCGTGGGAAACTACTTCCTACCTTGGGACAAGAAGCCGGAGAACGAGCCTCTCTCGATCGATGTGGCCTACGACCGCACCCATCTTGCCCAGGACGACATCGCCACTGCGACCGCGACAATCAAGAACAATCTCCCCAAGGCGGCAAACATGGTGATGGTCGATCTTGGCATTCCGCCGGGATTCGACTTGCTCGCGGAAGACTTGCAGGATTATCAGGACAAGACGGCCGGCCAAAAAAGCGGACGACTGGAAAAGTTCAGCCTGACTGCCACACAGGCCATTCTCTACTTCGACGCTTTCGCTCCGGGAGATACGGTCAAATTGCGCTTCCGCCTGCGCGCCAAGTACCCGATCCGTGCGAAGACGTTCCAATCGCGGGTGTACGAATACTACGACCCCGAGGTCAGCTCGGTCGCGAGGCCCGTGCAACTCGAGGTTCGCCACCGCTAATTGACATTGGCAGATTGCGCTGACACCCAGTGGCTAAGGGAGAATTCGGGCGAATCTATTGTGGGTTCTTGTCGCTGGCGGGATTGCCGATTAGCTTGTTGTATTCCGCAAACTCAGACGGGGAACAAATCATCTCCCGGACATCGAAATCGGGCGGCTGCAGCTCGAAACGGAGCCGGTCGAGAGCAACCCACGGCTTCGTGTACATTTGGGGATCGTCAATCGTCACGGTTAGCTCCAGGTGGTCGTAGTCCACGCGGTGGAAGCGCTCTTGTATGTGCAGGTCGGTGCTGTGCGGACGGCCGGCTCGATCGACCCAGGTGCGGTCATCTGTCCCAGTCGTGTCAACGACAAACGTCGTATCATCGGCCCACTTGCCGACCGAATACCCGTACCACCTCGGTTCCGGATCCTTGGGGAGTTCTCGCCCGTCCGTCCATACGACGCGCCAGACCTTGGCGAACTGGTACAGGATCACCATTTTCAGGGGCATTTGGATGATTTGAGTGGTCCTTAGCTCGTAAAGATCCTCGCGGGGCATTCCCTGCGGATCACAGGTGACCACCGGGTCATTGGTATCTCCGGGAAGAACGCTTCTGGCGCCGTTGCTCGGTTTCGTGCGGTTCAGTGTTTCGAGGCCCAGCGGGGTGTAAGGCGGGCGGTGCTCCGGCTTGCCGTCTTCCGGCATGGCGCTCCCTCCGAATGGCTGGATGCCGAAGTTTCCGGGGTCCCAGGTTCCTGAAATGTCATGCCGTGGGGCAGGAGCTGACTTTTGGCTCTTTGAAGGCGGCGCAATTTTCCCCTGCCAGCCATCCGCAGGCCGGGCGTTAAGAGGTCCAGCACCTTGGTCGGCTGCTTGTGCTGATTGCGAAGGTGTAGTTTGAGGGCGCACAGCCGGCGAGAAAATCAAGATTGCGAGCGCAGCTTGTGAGGCGACAAAGCACCTTCGCATAGCAGGGTTCCCTTCCACTACTTAGCTTCCACTTTGGGTTGCAAGGTGGAGACAAGTGCGACAGTGACTCAAGCAGACCAGATCAGCACGAGAGAACGGCTGCTTACTATTTTGGAGAATCCTCAGGTTTTTGTGTGCCTCCAGGAACACCGCCGGCGAATCCATGTGGGGCAGGCAGTCTTTGCCCATCGGCGAGCACGAGGTCCCAGATGCGCGCGATCGGTTTGCCATTCTTGACGGGTACAACTGTGATGGTAATTTGGTCCCCAGGCTTCAGGGACTCCCTGCTCCAGCCCAATTTGATCAGCGTGGATGGATTTTCGGACTCGATGCCCCAGTGCACGACTTGGCCAGTCTCATCGGTCACGTCAAGCTGAAGAACGCAGTGGGGGTTGGCCCAAAACCACGACACAACGGTCCCTTTCAGGGTAATTCTTTTTGTGGTGTCGTACGCGGCGCCGCCGTGGTGCGCGAATAAGGGACGAGATGCGACCGAAAAGCCGATGCTCAGTACAAGAACGGCGAAGAATTTAGATTTCAGGGTTCACCCCCACTCGAGCGGAGACAAGACCTGAGCACTCGGGTCAGGTGCGCACACATTTCCCTAGCTGGACGCGATTCTAAGAGGCAGCTCTAGCCGCAGTCAAGGCACATCGGCTGAAGAGTTTTGCCGCCGGGTCTATGGGGTAGGTCAACGTCTCGAAGGCGCTCTTCGCCGACAAGAACCAAATTTCAATATGTTTATTTCAAATTGTAAAGTTTAATGTAGCCGAGATCGCGAGCTACAGCTTTTCGACCACAGACACCCAGCAAATGAGCAAGCTGACAAAAGGCCGGCTCGAAGCATTCAGTGATGGCGTGTTCGCGGTCATCATAACCATTATGGTGCTCGACATGAGGGTGCCGCAGGGCGCCGATTTGCATGCGCTGAAGCCGGTGCTTCCTGTTTTTTTGAGCTACGTCCTAAGCTTCATCTACGTCGGCATCTACTGGAATAACCACCATCACCTGCTGCATGCCTCGGAGCATGTCACCGGCGGGATTCTCTGGGCCAACTTAGTTCTTTTGTTTTGTCTTTCACTTGCGCCATTCACAACGGCATGGATGGGAGAGACCCATTACGCGCCGGTCCCGGTTGCCGTGTACGGGGCCATGCTGTTGTCTGCCGGACTTTCCTATTCTGTTCTCACAAAGGCCCTGGTGAAACGCCATGGGCAAGACTCGCTGCTGGCGACGTCAATTGGAAGCGACTGGAAAGGCGCCGTGAGTGTTCTGGTCTATTTCGTGGCGATTCCACTGTCATTCGTGAAGGCGTGGATCGCATGCGCGTGTTACGTTCTCGTAGCCGTCATGTGGCTGGTGCCGGATCCTCGCATCGAAAAAGCCATGCACGATTAGCTGTTCGAAGCCAAATGCGGCATGAGTAGATACGTTTGTCCCCTGCGGATCAGGAACCTTTTGAAGCGCCTCGGCCTCGTTTCGGGCTGTCCTGCATCCGGTTTGCTGTTGCGGAGCCATCGACTGCATGCTAAAAAATGCCCTAAGGGGTGGACCATGAGACTTTCGCTTGCAACGGCATTAGCTTTCGCTGCGGCCTTTCTTATCTTAATTGCTCCCGTGACGGCGCATCACGGGACGGGCGTGGCCTATCAGCCGGACAAATCGATTACGCTCCAAGGAGTTGTGACGGACTGGATTTGGTCCAACCCGCATTGCGGTCTGCTCTTCGACGTAACAGACGAGCAGGGTAACGTCGTGCATTGGGGCGCCGAGCTCGGCAACCCGCACCTGCTGTCGCGCGCGGGCTTTAGCAAGGATGTCGTGAAGCCGGGGGACAAAGTAACTGTTGTCGGACATCCTTCCAAGTCCGGCGCGCCGCGGATCGAATTCCAGAATATGGTGCTTCCCGACGGCCGAACGATCTCAATTAAGAATGTAAAGGGCAACGGGGAGAAGGCGGACACGGATTATCAATGAGCGGAAATGGGAGCGTTCCGCGACACCCCTGTCCGCAAAACTGAAATCCACACGAGAGCCTGAATTACCTGTCGAAGGAGCCTGAAAATGCGAAGTGCCTGTCTGAGTTCGGCAGCAGCGTTACTGGCATTGTTGGGATTTTCGTCCTGCACATTCGCACAAACATACGGTACCGATGGATACGCGCCGGGGGCCTGGAAACCTGACGAACTACCCAAGGAATTGTCCACCGCGAAGCCCTTTAATCCCCACGACCTCTCGGGAGTCTGGTCCACTCCGACCACGACGGGGTATTTCGAGAGGCATTCCCTGAACGACAAATGGTTTGACGTCAAAGACAAGAAAGTTCCGCCGCAGATGAGGTCTAACGCTTCGCCGCCTCCCATGACGGCTTGGGGAAAAGCCAAGTTCGACGCGACCAAGGTAAGTTACGGGCCCAGAGCTGTCGCCCCCGAATTGAACAACGATCCCGTTTCGCAGTGCGAGCCCCTCGGTTACCCGCGCGACTTGTGGGAGGCGAATCTGAGGCCGTTTGAGTTCATCCAGACTCCGGACAGGGTGCTGCAGCACATGCAGTATCACGATGTGTGGCGCACGATTTGGACGGACGGACGAGCCCTTCCGAGGGATCCGGACCCCGCGTGGTACGGCTATTCTGTCGGCCGGTGGGAAGGAGATACGTTCGTCGTGGAATCGCTCGGATATGACGATCGAACCTGGATTGATCACTTCGGCAATCCGCACAGCGACCAGATGCGCCTCGTGGAGCGTTACCGGCGCACCAACAAGGATACGTTGCTGCTCGATGTGACCCTCACGGATCCCAAAACCTATACGAAGCCGTGGGTGGCGGACACGATCACGTTCGTCAGTGCCAAAGCGGCTATCTTTGAGGAAATCTGCTCACCATCTGAAGAGCACCGGTTTAATGACGAGATCAGAGACACGCCCGCCAAGGAACCCAAACCCTAGCGCGCATTCTCCAATCCCGCCAGAATTCGTTGCTCGGTGGCACGCAGTAGACAGCTCTATCCTGAGGCGACGTTGCGACCAGTCACAGCGCGCTTATCAGTGGATTCGGAAGGGCGGGCGCCGCAGTTGCCATGTTTTAGCTGGCTTTTCTCAGCATTTCTGGACCGGGAGTTGCCGCTGCCGCCTTTGCAATTGAGGCGTTTGTAGCAGCAGTCACTTTCGCCAGAAACGCTAACGAGAAAGCACCGACAAATGCTCCCACTAACGCGGGGATGACGTAGACGTTCTGAATGTTGAACCACCAATGGCCCAGCACGGGGGTGCCGAGCCAAGCGCCAATCCACCCTGCGATCCATTTTGCGATAAACCCATCGACGCCCGCCACCATCCGATACCGAATGGCGGAGTGCATGATGATCGCTGCGATGAAACCTAGGATCAGCAGGGCAACAAACGAAGCAAAACTCATTCCAATCATTTCATTGCCTCCTTAATGCAGGTTTTGCGGCACCCGCTTCCGGAAGCATTTCTCTCCATCAGAGTTAGATGCGATCCGTTTCACATTCGTTGTTGGCAGGGATTGGCCACTCCGGCACGGACTGGTCTACTTGATGGCGATGGGATTCACGGGAGAGCCAACCGCTTTCGTAATTGGCAGCGGCGGGGCGCAGAAGAAAAATTCGTAGACGTGGTCCTCGGCGCAGTCGGCCGCCAGATCCTTCAAGTAGAAGATTTCGCCCATGCTGATGCCGATCATGGGGATAACGATCCAGTGCCACGGCTGGCTCGCGACGCTCGTTTCATTGGGGCGAACCTCGCAGCCCCACGTATCCGCGCAAATTGCGGCGATATCCTTGGCGTAAATCCAGTCGGCGGTCTCAAAGCGCAGGCCGGGCGAGTTGCCGCCCGCGTAGCCCTCCCACGAACCTTTGCTCAGGCAGCGCTCCATGTGGCCGGTTCGGACAATGACAAAATCGCCTTTACGCACTTCGACGCCCTGCGCCGAGGCGCATTTTTCGAGTTCGTCGACGCCGATGCCGTAGCCGTCGTGAAGCGAGTCGACGTTCTTGTAGCGAGCCACATCGAGCAGGACGCCGCGTCCCACCATTTTGTCCTTGGTCTTCTCGATGCCGTTCCTCTGCGCTCCGTTTGAATCGACCAGCCGCGCGTCGTAGCCGTTCCACATTTTTTCGCCGAAGAAAACATGGCCCAGCGCGTCCCATTGCGTGCCGCACTGAAGGGGCATGGTGACCATGTCGTCGGCGTAGCGCACTTTGATCGATTCCTGACGGCCCTCGACGGCGTCCGTTCCAGTAGCCAGCATGGTGTGAATGGGATTGAAGCGATTGCCCCACAGGCCGCTCTGCGGGCCATCGCTGTCAAAGTTGAGCGCTAGCGAGAAAACCTGTCCTTTCTGGATGAGGCGCGACGCGTTGATGATGTCTTGCGGCGTCACATGGTTGAGCGTGCCAATCTCGTCGTTCGTGCCCCAACGCCCCCAATTCTTCAAGCGCTCCGCAGCGTTGTGGATATCCTGGAGTGTCAGTTTGTCGCTCGTCTTCGACATGGGCATCGATCCTCTAAGAGGGAAGTAAAATTCGTTCCGCACAAACGGATACACTACCATGAGAAGACCCTCGATAAGGGCTGTCGATCCTTGTGGTAATCAGCCTTGACGATCCGAAGATGTACACAAGAAAATGGGTGGCCATGGATCCATGGATATCAATTACGCGAGGATTCCAATGAAGCGCTTAATGGCTCTCTCGGTCGCGGTTGGCGCCCTGGTTGTTTCAGGGCCGCTGTTCGCGCACCACGGCAACTCGGCGTTCGACGGCAATCATCCGCTCGCGCTAAAGGGTACGGTCACGGAATGGTATTGGGCCAATCCCCACTGCGTCCTGCAATTCGACGTGACAGACGACAAAGGCCAGGTCGTGCATTGGGCGGCGGAGACCAGCAACCCCTCAGATATGGCAAACCGTAGCTGGGGCAAGATGACCCTGAAGCCCGGCGATCAAGTGACGGTTACTCTCGAACCCGCGAAGAATGGTAAGCCAGTTGGCCGCGTCCTGGCGGTTGTGCTACCCAGCGGGCAGAAACTTAGTGGCGGATTTGGTTCACTTGAGCGCAGTGTTGGGGTGCCAAATGAAGGAGCCACGAACGGGCCCAAATCGGACGACTCCGGCAAGAAGTGACGAGGCGCTCAGACGCGAATCCAATCTACGATTCCGCAGTTTCCGCCGCAACTTTTGGCGGGAGTGTGGCTGCCGGTTTCTTCGACCGCGTCATCGTAATCATCACCACGCTGACCAGAATAAACAGCGTCCCGAGAATCGTTCGCAAGCCAAGGGCTTCACCGCCGAAGAAATATCCAAGCAAGACGGCCACAACCGGGTTCACGTACGCATAGGTGCCTACTTTCGTCGGCGATTCATGATGAATCAGCCACAGGTAGGCGGTAAACGCGATGATTGAGCCGGCGACAATCAAATAGAGCAGCGAGAGCCAAGCCTCACGCGACACGGCGCCAAAGTGAAAATTGTGAAATTCTCCCAGCGCGGCCGAGGTGAGGCCAAGAAGTATTCCGCCGACCAGCATCTGCGTTCCGGAGCTCATCGCTTTGGAGGACGGAAGCGGCAGCTTGCGAGTGAGCGCCGACGATACGGACCAACTTATGGATGCGATGATCAGGGCGATTGCGCCCGCCGTGTCGATGGGCGCGCCGCCGAGGTTCAGGGAGCGGCTCATCAGGACGGCCACTCCGCCAATTCCGATCAAGAGCGCACCAGCCAGGCCGATGGTAAGCCTCTGGGTCCGGAGAAGGAAAATTTCCGACAGCGCCATGAACGCCGGGATCGTGGCCATCACGACCGCGGTGAGTCCAGAAGGCACGCGCACTTCGGCCCAGAAGACTAATCCATAATCGATGACGAAGAAGAAGATGGAGAGAAAGGACACGGCGAGCCACTGACGCTTCGTCGGCGAACTTTCGCCCTTCGCGATCGCCCACACATAGACGACTAGCCCTGCCACGAAAAAGCGCATGCCCGCAAGAAGAAACGGCGGAACCTCGCGCACTCCAACGCGAATGGCAAGATAGGTGGATCCCCACACAAAGTAGATGATCGAGAAAGCGAGCAGGGTCTTCCACGTGGGACGATGACTTGTGGCTTCCATGGCGGCTAACCGCCAACTAATTTACCAATTCCATTGTTGGATCGCTCATGCTTTCCGAATTGTAGCGAACCAGGAATAGGACCAATTTGGAATTGGGCACCGGAGGTGTTGCTGCGCGGCCACGAGAAATAGAGCGATCCCATCCGGCAATGGACCGATCTGTTAGAGTTACCGCTCGCATCGCTCAACGCGAAAAGTGAGAAGGAGCGCCATGGAGTCAAATGCAGTTGGAATGATTGGGCTTGGGATCATGGGATCGGCGATGTCGGCCAACCTCATTCGTGCTGGATTCAAGGTCGTCGGCTACGATGTCCTGCCGCAACGCCTCAGGGAACATCGAAAAGCGGGTGGGACGGTTGCGCACGGTTGCGCCGAAGTTGCCAAGCACTGTGACATTCTCGTGACGTCGTTGCCATCCGCCGAGGCGCTGCTCGACACCGCCGCGGTCCTAGCCAAATCCGCGCGCAGGGGACAAATTGTCATCGAGACCAGCACGCTCCCGATTGACGTGAAGGAAGGCGCCCGCAAACGTGTCGCCGCACGCGGCGCCATTCTGCTCGATTGCACGCTGAGCGGCACGGGGGCGCAGGCGCGCGCCAAGGATGTTGTGGTCTACGCGAGTGGCGATCGAAAATCGTACGGCCGCATCGCTCTAGTGCTGGATGGGTTTGCCCGCGCGCATTATTACGTCGGAGCGTTCGGCGCAGGCTCCAAAGTGAAGTTCGTCGCCAATCTGCTCGTTGCAATTCACAATGTCGCTGCCGCTGAAGCGATGGTGCTGGCGATGAAATCGGGGCTCGATCCGGCAATGGTGCTCAAAGTCGTCGCCGACGGTGCGGGAAGCTCGCGGATGTTGCAGTTGCGCGGCCCGATGATGGTGAAAGGTGACTACTCGGATGCAACGATGAAGGTGAAGATCTGGCAGAAAGACATGACCATCATCGGCGACTATGCGCGAAAGATCGATTGTCCGACGCCGCTGTTTTCCGCGAGCGCTCCCTTTTATTCGGCCGCGATGGCGATGGGGCGAGGCGCGGAAGACACGGCGGCGGTGTGCGCCGTCCTCGAGAAGATGGCCAACAACCCGCGACGGACGCGATAAGCGCGAGATTTCAGTAGCACAGGCTCGAGGCTGTGGGTTTTGATAGTGCTCGTGCGACAAAAATCCACAGGCTGAAGCCTGTGCTACTTACCTCTCAGCGATTCTCTTCGGCTTTTGCGTGTGCGATCGCTGCTGGTCGCGACGCGTCCAGGGCCTGCTCGATCGTCTCGAGGGAGCGGCCCTTCGTCTCGATGCCGAGGAGGAGGTAACTCAGGCCAGCGAGTGCAAACCATGCCGCGAGATACGTGTACGCGGGCACCAGCGCGGCGACCGACGCCTTTGGAGTGATGAAGTTTGACGATCCCACGATGAGCGCGAGTCCCAAAGGACCGATCACTTTGCCAATGCCGCCGAACCCGTAGGCGGAGCCCATGCCAGTCGTGCGCAGCGATGCGGGCCAAACCTCGGCGGCGTATGGGCCGACGATGGCGAAGCCGCCGTCACCAAACGCGTTGTAGACGATCAGTAGCATCCAAAACAGGGAAATTCCGGCTAGATAAACATCATGATAGATCGCGGCCGCAATCAGCATGATCGCGGAACCGAAACTAGCAATCGCACCCGAGGCTCTCCGGCCGATCATGTCCGAAAGGAAAGACATACCAACGCGCCCGAACAATCCCGCCAGATTTACGAAGATCATCAGGAACGCAGCGCGCTCCGGCCTAATCCCTAAGAGCTGCACAAGCAAAGTGGGCGCCCATAGCTGGAATCCGTAATAGCCCGTTTGCGCGCCGAGATTTGTAATCCACGAGACCGCGAGGCTTCTCGGATACTTGAAAATATCCAACGCCCGCGACTTCACCCGAGTTTGGGCTTCGGGCGCGCTTAGGGGAAGGTTCGAGGGGTCTATCTCTAAGGCCCACGCCAGCGACTTGCGCGCATCCTCGACCCGCCCCATGTGAATGAGCCATCGAGGAGACTCCGGCACCCAGACGCGAATCAAGAGCGTGAGCAGCCCTGGCAGGACGCCGATCGCGAACAAACCTCGCCAGCCGACGTAGGGAGTTGCGAACGCACCTAGCGCGGCGCCAAGCAGGACGCCGACGGGCACAGACGCGGTTACGAGCCCGCCGACCATGCCGCGCTTTGAGGCCGGAACAAACTCCTGCACGAGAGGCAAGTCCACACAGTACAGGCCGCCAACGCCGAATCCGATCAGGAAGCGGAAGGTCGAGAGGAAGAGCCACGCCCGATCGGGGGTAAACGTCAGAATGCCCGTGGCGATGGAAAAATTGATCACCGTCATGAGGAAAACTTTGCGGCGGCCGATCTTGTCCGCGAGCCAGCCGTAAAAAAAAGCTCCGAACATGGCTCCGAAGCCAGAAGACAAAAGGATGACCGCGGACTCGCCAAAGGTGAGCTTCCACGGACCGGCGATAAAGGCAACGACGTAGCCAATCAAGAAGTAGTCGAAAAACTCGAGCATGTCGCCCAGGACGGCGGCGGCGATGATCCGCCGCTGGTTGCCAGTCAGTGTGGTTTGCTGCTCGAGGTATTGGAGCATGTCGGCGTTTCTTCGGCCGGATCATATAACACCGCTGCTGGCGAATCACAGCACGGTGAGTGACGGGCTGCGGGTTTTGCATCGCGGAGTTCGTGGCCTGAGCGATGCTGAGGATTCGGATTTTGCATGGCCATTCGCGGGCCGCTTCGCTATGATTCGGATTCGCGAGGCGCACACACGTCCGGAGATGCATCTCACACCGCGGGAAATTGACAAGCTCATGATTGCTACGGCGGCAGAACTAGCCCGCAAGCGCCGGGCGCGCGGGCTGCGCCTCAATTATCCCGAAGCGATCGCGCTCATCACCGCGGACTTGCTCGAAGGAATCCGCGACGGGCGCTCGGTCTCCGACCTCATGGAGTATGGAGGTACGATTCTGAAACGCGATGATGTGATGGAAGGGGTTCCCGAAATGATCGATGAGGTTCAGGTCGAAGGAACGTTTCCGGATGGCACGAAGCTGGTAACGGTCCATCATCCGATTCGGTAGGTAGCATAGGCTTAGCCTGTGGAGGTTCGTTCTGGCGGAGACCCAAATCCACAGCCTGAAGCCTGTGCTACTTGCGCTGAAGAGAGCACGAGGTGTTTGATGATTCCGGGCGAATACATATTGGCGAGCGAGCCGGTGGTCGCGAACGAAGGCCGGCGCGAAATCGAGATCGAAGTCGCTAATACAGGCGACCGGCCGATCCAGGTTGGCTCCCATTTTCATTTCTTTGAGGTGAATCGCGCGCTGCGGCTCGACCGCGCTGCCGCGTTTGGAATGCGCCTGAATATTCCGGCCGGGACCGCGGTGCGGTTCGAGCCGGGAGACTCGAAGCGCGTCATGCTTGTCGAAATCGGCGGGTCGAGACACGTGTACGGTCTCAATCACCTCACAAACGGACTCGCTGACGAATCGACCAAGCAGGGCGCAATGAAACGTGCCTCCGAAAACGGGTTCTGACGGCGTGGGCTCTGCTTGGAGCCCGCAAAAACTGAGGTTCGTTCATGAGCCTGAAAATTCCACGACGTCAATATGCGGACCTGTACGGGCCGACCACCGGCGACCGCGTTCGCCTTGCCGACACAGAATTGTTCATCGAAATTGAAAAGGACCTCACGACGCCTGGTGAGGAGGCAAAATTCGGGGGTGGAAAAGTGATCCGCGACGGTATGGGCCAGTCGTCAACAGCTACGTCCGCGGATGGAGTTCTCGATCTGGTGATCACGAACGCCGTGATTGTGGACCACGGCGGAATCTACAAAGCCGACATCGGGATTCGCGAAGGCCGTATCGTCGGGATCGGCAAAGCCGGGAATCCCGACATGATGAACGGTGTGACTTCGGGCATGGTGATCGGCGCGGGAACGGAGGTGATTGCCGGTGAAGGAAAAATCGTGACGGCCGGCGGAATTGATGCGCACGTTCATTTTATCTGCCCGCAACTCGTGGAGACTGCGCTTTCCGGCGGATTGACTACGCTGCTTGGCGGCGGCACGGGCCCTGCGACCGGTACCGACGCCACAACCTGCACTCCGGGCGCGTGGAACATGCACCGGATGCTTGAATCCGCCGATGGTTTTCCTGTGAATCTAGGGTTTCTGGGCAAGGGCAATTCCTCTTCACCTGAGCCTCTGCGCGAGCAGATTGAGGCCGGCGCGATCGGGCTAAAACTTCACGAAGACTGGGGAACGACTCCTGCCGCCATCGATCGCGCGCTGAGCGTCGCGGAAGAGCATGACGTGCAAGTCGCCATTCACACCGACACGATCAACGAAGCCGGTTACGTAGATGATTCGATCCGTGCATTCAGAGGACGCACCATTCACACGTATCACACCGAGGGAGCAGGCGGCGGCCACGCGCCGGACATCATCAAAGTGTGCGGCGAGCCGAACTGCCTGCCTTCCTCGACGAATCCGACGATGCCGTTCACTGTCAACACACTCAACGAGCATCTGGACATGCTCATGGTGTGCCACCACCTGAGCCCGTCGATACCAGAGGACGTGGCTTTCGCGGAATCGCGCATTCGCGCCGAGACGATTGCTGCTGAAGATGTGCTCCACGATCTTGGCGCGATCAGTATGATGTCTTCGGATTCGCAGGCAATGGGCCGCATCGGCGAAGTCATCACGCGCACCTGGCAGACCGCGGACAAGATGAAACGCCAGCGCGGGCCATTGCCTGGAGAAAAGACAGGCAGCGACAACCTGCGTGTGCGGCGGTACGTTGCGAAATTCACGATCAACCCGGCGATTGCCCACGGTATCTCGCACGAAATCGGCTCAGTGGAAGCGAGAAAACTCGCGGACCTCGTCTTGTGGAGGCCCGCGTTTTTCGGCGTCAAACCGGAAATGGTCGTCAAGGGAGGCATGATCGCGTGGTCGGCGATGGGCGACGCGAACGCCTCGATCCCCACGCCCCAGCCGGTCGTGTATCGTCCCATGTATGGCAGTTTCGGCGGCGCGTTGCACAAAACATCGCTGACGTTTTTGTCGCGCGCCGCTGTAAATGCTGGCGTCCGCGAAAGGCTCGGACTCAAAAAGAATACTGTCGCCGTAAATCGCTGCCGGCGCGTCACGAAAAAGGACATGGTAAATAACGACGCCCTGCCGCGCATCGAAGTCGATCCCGAAACGTATGAAGTGCGCGCGGACGGCGTGCTCCTCACGTGCGAACCGGCGCAGGTTTTGCCCATGGCGCAGCGCTATTTTCTTTTTTGAAGTTGGTCCGTCAATAGCGGGTGTGGGCTCTACTTGGAGCCCACCTATTACAATGTGGGGCACATCGCTGATCGTCGACCGCCTGGAACCACACGTAAGCCCGGACGGATTGCGCGCCAAGGAAGAAGACAAGCTGGTTCTGGCTTGGGAGGAGCGCCGGTGGCTGCGCGGGCGCTTCACGACAGCGAATGGCCGTAAGATCGGCATCGCGCTTCCGACGGGCACCGTCCTCGAGCCTGGTGCGGTTCTCTTCGTGGGAGAAGATTGGTACTTGAAGATCGAAGCCGCTGTCGAGCCGGTGTTGGAAGTAATTCCGTCCTGTTACGACGAAGCCATGAAAATCGCGTTTGAAGTCGGGAACCGCCATTTCCCGTTGGCGCTCGACGAAACAAAGATTTTGGTTCCAGACGACAAGGTAATGGTTCGCCTGATGGAACGCTTGGGCGCCAGCTGGGAACGGCGGCGGACCGTTTTCAATCCGATTGCGAACACGCAACTGCACCAACATGGATCGTTTGCTTAGCTTGCTGCAATTTGCCGACGGACTCTTCCCCGCGGGAGCATACGCCCACTCGTTTGGCCTCGAATTCTGCGCCCAGTCCGGCGAGGTTCGCGATGCGGCTGGTGTCGAGGCGTTTCTGCGAGCATATCTTCAAGGTAGCGCCGCACCTGCCGATGCTGTCGCTGCGGTGTGCGCGCATCGGGCTGCTGCGAAGGGAACACTCGGGCCGTGTCTTGCGCTCGACCAAACACTCGACGCGATGAAAGCCGCGACTGAGTTGCGCGAAGCCAGCCGTCAGATGGGAAGGCAAACACTGCGTGTCGCAACTCACCTGAGCCTCGCTGGGCTCGTCGCCGAATTCGGCCAGGCAGTAGCCGACGAAGTCACGCCCGGCCATCACGCCGTCGTGTTTGGAGTGATCGGCGGAATCTCCGGGTGGAGTTCGCTCGAAACCGCCAGCGCATATCTTTATTCCACTAGCTCGGCGCTGGTTGGTGCGGCGCTGCGGCTACTTCCGCTGGGCCAGCTTGCGGGGCAACGCATCCTGTGGAATGCGAAGCCGCTCATCGCCAGCCTCGCCGCGCAGATGCAGGACAAGAACGCGGATGACATGTGGTCGTTTGTTCCGGCTCTTGAGATTGCCAGCATGCGCCACGCTCGGCTCGAAGCGAGGCTCTTCCGGTCGTGATCCCGAAGCCGCTCAAGATCGGCATTGGCGGGCCTGTCGGCTCAGGGAAGACCGCGCTCGTAGAATCGCTTTGTACGCGCATGAAATCTACCTATCAAGTCGCTGTGATTACGAATGACATTTACACGCGCGAAGACGCGGAGTTTCTGACTCGCCGTGGCGTTCTCTCGCCGGACCGCATCGTCGGCGTAGAGACCGGCGGCTGCCCGCACACGGCGATTCGCGAAGATGCATCTGTCAACCTCGAAGCATCCAGCGCGCTCATGCGCCGCTTTCCGCACCTCGATTTGCTGTTCATCGAAAGCGGCGGCGACAACCTCGCGGCCACGTTCAGCCCGGAACTCGTTGACGCGACGATTTACGTGATCGACGTCGCCGAAGGCGACAAGATTCCACGAAAGGGCGGGCCTGGAATCATGAGGTCCGGAATGCTGGTTATCAACAAGATTGATCTCGCGCCACACGTTGGCGCGGACCTTGCTGTAATGGATCGCGACGCCAAGCGGATGCGCGGAGAAAGGCCCTACGTCTTCACCAATCTTAAAACCGGCCAGGGAGTGGATTCCCTCACCGAATGGATTCGACACTCGCTGTTGTTTGAATCCTGAGCGCGTCGGGCGCGACGGCTTTCTTCGGCTGCGGTTTGCGCGGAGCGGCGCGCGCACGATTCTCGCGCAATCACGCTTTTCGCTGCCGCTACAGGCGCTCGCTCCGCTGGCGCTCGAAGACGGCGCCGCCTACTTGATGCTCCTCAATCCGACCGGAGGCGTGCTTGGCGGCGATCACCTGATTACCGAAGTTCTTCTCGAAGCGGGAACTCATGTATGCCTGACCACTCCTTCCGCGACGCGGATTTACCGGACGTCCGAGCAACCGGCAAGTCTGGAAACCATGATCCGCGTGGGCGAAGGGGCCACCTTGGAATATTTGCCGGATCACGTGATTCCCCATGACGGCTCAGCCCTCTGTCAGTCTTTGAGGATCGAAATGGCGCCTGGGAGCCGTGCGATTGTTTTGGATGCAATGGCGGCCGGCCGGCGGGCGCGCGGCGAGCGATGGAATTTCCGGGAAATGCATTCGCGAACCGAAGTTCTTGTGAGCGGAAAGCCCGCGTATATCAATTGTGCGAGAATTGCGCCCGCAGCAATGAGGCCGGATCAATTTGGCCTGATGGAAGGCTTTGATTATATGGCGTGCCTGATTCTCGTCGCCGATGGATTCGCACGCTGGAATGACGTCTCCTCAGCCATGAACGCGGCGCTCGATAGCGAGTCGGGTGTCCACGGTGGCGCGAGCCTTCTATCTCTGGGCGGCTGCGTGGTGCGATTTCTTGCCCGCTCTGCTCCGGACATGACGCGCGTAGCCAAACGGCTAACGGACGCGGCGCGCGAACATGTTTTGAGGCTTCCGCCGCTGGATCACAGAAAATATTGAGCAAATTTCGAGTGCGGGATCCCTGCCTGCCGAGACACAGGCATTTAGATCCCGCCAGAATCGGATGCGGGCTCCGCCTCGAGCCCACCAAAATAATGACCGCACTCTTCGCAATCGTCGCACTTGGTTTCGTTCTCGGCATGAGGCACGCCACCGACCCGGATCACGTCGTGGCTGTCACCACGATCGTGAGCCGCGAACGCACGATGTTGCACGCCGCGCTTATCGGAGTCCTCTGGGGGCTGGGGCATACGTTCACGATCCTTGTCGTCGGCGCCGCTATCATTCTCTTCAAACTGACGATTCCCCCGCGCCTCGGCCTTGCCATGGAATTGGCCGTTGGGTTCATGCTGATTCTGCTTGGGGTTCTGAACATGACGGGACTTCTGCGCCGCGCAATCGCATGGCTCACGGTTCGGCGTCTTGGCCCCAGGGCGCATTCCCACTTCCTGTTTGGTCGCCATGTGGTCCACACGCACGATGAAGAAGGTGAGCCGATATACATGGATTCCGTTTCCATGCTTGGCTGGACACCGCAGTGGTGGAGGAAACTAGGCCTGTTTCATATCGCGCGACCGCTCGCGGTGGGAATCGTCCACGGCCTTGCGGGATCGGCGGCCATCGCGCTTTTAGTCCTGACGACTATTCACAATCCAGGGTGGGCGATCGGCTACCTCTTCGTTTTCGGGTTGGGAACGATTGCCGGCATGATGCTGATTACGGCTGCCATCGCGCTGCCGTACGCCTACACGCTGCAGCGCTTTGCGCGCCTCAATCACGGACTGGTGATGGCCTCCGGATTCCTGAGTCTCGCGTTTGGATTATTTCTGTGCTACCAGGTCGGATTCGTCGATGGCTTGTTCACGGGGCGGCTGAATTGGACGCCGCGGTGAGTCGTGATTTGTGATTCGTAATTCGTAATTCGTACGAGCTTCATGCGGGCTGGCGATGCCAGCGCGGCAGCGAATGTCGTCGCAGCCAGGACGCGAGCCGCTCGAAGAACCCCTTCCGCAACCCAACTTCCGTGAAATTGAACAAGAGAGCCAAAATGAGCCAATAGGGCCACAGCGCCTGGCGCTCGCGAACTTGAGCGCCGTTGTCGTTGAGAAGTTGCTCGATCGACGGATGGACGCGGCCGCCAGTTACTCGGCTGACCTCAGCAAGAAGCGGCGTATTGACCGCCTGGGGTTTTGTCTCCTCAGACTCACGATAAAAACCAGCCTCGGGCAGAACAAGCTCCGAAGTGCCCGAAACGATGCGATATAGCCCGCCCTGATCGGCAGGAATGCGCGCCTCGTAGTGGCCCGGCGATGTTTGCTCGAGCGGAAGCGTTCGTGGCATTTCTCCCTGCGTCTCGACCAGAATGTGCGGCGGGCCACTGGCGTCGAGAGTGGCCGCTCCCGGATTTTCCGCGTCCGCGAGCACGTCATAATATACGACCGCTTCCCCTTCCTGTTTTCCTGGCCGCACGCCGGCGCGAATGGTCCGGTCGCGATGCGAAACGTCGCGCACCATCTGCGGCCACAACGCACCGAACGACTCCCAGCGCACCCAGGGCGCAGCCCAACGGCTCTTCGCATCCGACATGAACGCGATCACGCGGCCCAGGCCGTAGCGCCACCGCACGAGCAGCGGTTTTTTGTCATCAACGCGTAAGACGACTTCCGAGCCTTCCTTCGCCTCTGCCTGAACAAAACCGCGCAGTCGAGGAGACTTCGTGAAATCGATGCCGTCGGTGAATTCCATGGGCCGCACGCGGACGGCGCGCACGGGGCGCTCCTGGATGGCCAGATCCTCCGTGGATTTCACTTCGGCATTGATGATTTGCGGGATCGTCTCGGGATTTTCGACAAAGTGCGATTTGCCCTTGGTCTTGTGCGCGAGTTCATCGAGTAAATCCCGGTTGATATAGTCACCCACACCAATCGTGGAGATGGTGACGTGCTTCGCAAGCGCGTCGCGCTCGAGTTTTGGGAAATCTTCCTGAGTGCCGGGAGTCGAAACGCCATCGGTGAGCAAGATGATGTGCTTGTGCGTGGCCTTTTCATTCACGATGGCCTCGAAGCCGGCATCCACGGCCTGATAAATTTTCGTCCCCCCGTTGGCGGTGATTTGGCTGATCAAGTTGCTCTTGTCTTCGAGCGAGCCGGCAGGCCCCATCGGGATGACCCAATTGAACGTTTCGTCGAACGAAATGACGCCGATCATGTCGATGGGGCGCAGTGTGCGAATGCTGGCGCGCGCCGCATCGCGGGCCATCTCGATTTTCGGACCGCTCATGCTTCCGGATTTGTCGAGCACCAGCACGACGGCGGTCGGTTTTTCCGGAGGCGGCTCGGCGCGAACCGGCAGCATTTTCTCGAAGGGCGTCTTCGGTTCGAGCGGAAGCTTTGCGTTGCTGTCTCCCGCGATGAAAATCAGCCCGCCGCCGCCGTACACGTATCGTTCGATCGCCAAGTCCTCGTCCGCGGCTAGCTCATGATCCGGATAGTTGTCGAGTAGAACAGCGTCCCACTCGCGCCCTTTGCGGTTCACCGGAAAAGCGGTCACGGACTCCACGTCGACGTCTGCCTTCTTCAAAGTCTGCAGCAGCGGCGGCGAAGTTTCATTGCCGCCCGCGACGTAAAGCACATGGGGCCTGCGCACTGCAATTGCCCGCGACAGAAGCACCTGCTCGGCGCTGCCGCTGGCAATGTGCACCTCCATCAGGCTAACGCCGCTATGCGAAATTCGGGCTTCGAGATCAACGTCGTTGCTGCCCGCCTTCAACTCCGCCGTCGTGGACGCGATTTCCTTGCCCTCGGAGGTCATCCAGACACGCGCCTTCATTGCGCTGCCACTCTCGAGACGCAACGCCAGAGGAAAGCGCTCGCCGGAGAACACATCCTGCGGAGAAGCGACACTCTCCACTTTTATGGGCAAGGGCGCGGTGCCGCCCACGGGCACGGTGAACACAGCCACACCGCTTTCCCGCGCGCGCAGTGCTTCGGTAAGAACGTGCCCGCGATTCTCGTTTCCGTCGCTGATCAGCAAAACTCGCCGCTGGCCTTGCGATGGAAACGTGCTGAGCGCCAGTTGCAACGCCTCCTCGAGATTCGTCGCCATCCCCTCATTTGGATCCACGCCTTGCGGAATGGTGACTTGATCGGCCTGAGCCGGAACCGCGCGCAGGCGCGGATGTTCCGCGAATGTGATCAACTGCAAATCAGCGCCGGAATCTCTGCGAACGAGGTCGCGCAACATCGCCTGGCCGCGCTGCAATGACTCGCGCGGCATGCTTGCCGACGTGTCCATCAAGACGGTCACAGCGAGCTTGTTCACTCGCAGGGCAGCCCAGGGTCCAGCCAGCGCAACAATCAGGGCGGCGAAGACTGCGCACTTCAGCGCCAGAGACGCCTGTGACGCCCCCGGGGCTTTCCGCATCGCCATCCAAAGCAGAGGGAGCAGCCCGAACAACAGCAAGAAGATGGGTTGATCGAACGTCACTCCGTCACCTGCCTACGTATTTCGGATTGCGGAATTCGGACCGTTCTTGCCCTTCAAGTTCGCGATCGGCGTCGGGCAAAGGCAGCTCCTCAGGTGCGGCCTGGACTTCTGCGGTGCGCTGCCGCTCCCGCGCCGAATAGTACAGCCACCATTCCGCCCACAGCGCCACAATCGCCAGCAGGATTAGCCACCGCCACAGATTCCAATTTGCGGCGGGGTGTGGCTCTCGTTCGATTCCCGCAGTCTCCGTTGCTGTTGGCTCCAATCGTTCGGACGGCAGAGCCGGAGGATTTACGGCGACACTTGTTTCGCCGCCGGGCGCGATAATTCGATACATTCCGGTTTCCAGCGCGAGAAGGTGAATCTCGGAATCCTTGCGCGCAAATGGCACTTCTTTTCCCGATGGCGCGACAACTTTCGTTGCAGGGCCGGGAAGGTCGATCTCGCCCGTGGAAACTGAATTCGCCACTTCGTCGACGGAATGTGTCATCCACTCCAGACTGCCCGCCATCAACAACGGAAACGCGGACTCTAGCGGAAGGTTGGAGTCATGCGGGTCAAATCCGATGAGTAAAATTCGGTGTCCGTCCTGTTCGCGCGCCAGAATCAGGGGCGCAGGCGGATTTCCTTCCGTGTAGGCGAGGACAGTGTCGCCGGGCTGAACTTTCAGCGCAGCAGGATTGCGAACGCTGATGTCGTGTGTGCGGACCCATCGCGTCACCGGATGCTGGGCATTCCAACCCGTTACGCGCAGCGATCGGGCGCCAGCTGCCGGCGCGCTCCCGGCGAACCAAATCGAATTGAAGGCCGGCTTCGCCGGCATGCTCATGCCCTGGTAGACGGCGACGTCCGCCGGGATGTCCGCGCTCATTCCCGGAGGCACAACCTCTGGTTGTACGTAGGGATTGCTTAGCAAGACGCTGAGCAAGTCCAGGGCAGAAGCTGACGGGTTGCTGCTGTTCCCCGTGAACATCGCTACGCGAACGGTACGAAAGGTGGGAAGCGTGACGGCGGCTCTGTTGTCGGCATCGAGCGCGTCGGGAGGGCCAATTTCCGCTTGCAAGAGGCCGCCCTTGTCCCACGTGAATTCATTTTCGGCGCTGGCGAGTTCTCCAGGAGCGAGCGATACATTGCGCTGTCCGAGCGGTTGTCCATCCACGGAAAATGTCAGAACCACATCGGCTTTGTCACGGCCGTAGTTCTTGAGTTGCGTAAGCAAATGCCAGCGATCGGGCTGCGACGCATCGCGTCGCAGCGAGAGTCGTGTGATACCGCGATTCTGGACGGAGGTCGGGTCGCCGACGAGCCGCACGACAAATTGTGGTTGGACGGATTTGCCGTCAGGTGATTCAACTTCAGACCGGAAATCATCGAGGCGGCGGGCTTGCTCAGCATCGGAAAGGCCGGGACCGATGTAGACGAGCAGGCCGCGTCTTCCATTTCCGAGGGCTGCGCGAGCCACTTCCAGCGCGCGCGGCAGATCGGGGGCGACGCTGGAAGCCTGCGCGGCAAGAATGCCTCGCCGCACGGCTTCCCGATCCGTTGTGAACGGCAGTATCGGCGGCGCATCCGCCTCCGCGCGAAGGAGCAGGACATGGTCGCCGCTGGGGAGCGAGTCCAATACGCGCAACGCCTCCGCGCGCTCGCGGTCGATCCACGCCGGCTCGCCTTGGGGATGCGTCTGTGACCAAATCGACGTGTCGAGCACGATGACGACGCTACGCCGCTCGAATGCTGGACCCCATCGTGGATTCGCGAGCGCGAGAATGACAAGCAACAGGAAGGCGGCCTGAGCGGCGAACGCCAAAGGCTCGCGGAGCCGCCGGCGGCGCGGCTGCGAAACGGGCTGCACGCTGGCCCAGAATCGCAGCGTCGAAACCTTCCGGTGTTGCGGGCGCCGGTGGTGCAGGTATAGCCAAAGCGCAAGACCCGCGAGCGCGGTCCACGCAACGCCAATTTCCACCGGACTGAGCGCCAGCCAATTCATCCGATCACCTGCCCGCTGCGCAGGCTTCGCAGAACAAAATCCTGGTACGCAATGTTCGTCACGGCGCGGGCGTATCGCCCGCCGTTGCGGACAGCGAGTCGCCTCAAGCGCGCAGAAAATTCCAGGAACCTGCGCTCGTAGAGCGCCGTGCTTTGCGGCGAACACTCGACGGTGCGCTGAGCTCCCGTTTCAGCATCCTCTAGGATCAATTCGCCTGCGGCGGAAGGATGCTGCTCCTCAGCGCTGTGGACCTGCAATAACACAAAATCGTGGCCGGCGGAGCGCAGCATTTCGACCGCACGCTCGCAGCCTTGTTCATCGAAGAAATCGGAAATCAAGATGACGATGCCGCGCGACGAAAAACTGCCAAGGAATTCCTTCACCGATGCAAACAAATCCGTGCCGCCTGCGCACGATTGTTCGCTCAAAAACTGGAGCACCGGCCACAAGCGCTCCCGTCCGCCGGAGGCAACCATCGGTTTTTGCAAACGGCCGGCAAATGGAATCACCGCAGTGGTGTCGAGGTGCAGCAGCGCGAGGTATGCAAACGTCGCAGCTAATCGCTGAGCGTAGAGGAACTTCGATTCTCCGTTACCGCCAAAATTCATGGATTCGCTGCGGTCCAGCAGAATCCGAACTGGGATGTGCTGCTCGGTCTCGTAGATTTTCAGGAAGAGTTTTCCGAGGCGGAGGTACGCGCTCCAGTCCAACGAGCGAGGATCGTCGCCGAAACTATAGCGGCGGTAGTCGGCGAATTCCATGCCCGGCCCGCGCGTGCGGGAGCGGTGCTCGGGGCCCACAGCGCCGGAGAGGTTCGTGCGGCACAGCAGCGTGACCTGTTCCAGAGTTTTGAGGAACTCGCGATCCAGAAGCAGCGGTGAAGTCGTCGTGGCCATGTGTCTAATTTCTTGCGGGGTGCAAGGACAGCCCACACCCGGAAAGCGGCTCCCCTCATCGCGGGGCGCGCCACGCGAAACCGCTACTCCATCTTACATCTCGGAATTCAATTCGGGCTAATCTTGGCGGCAATCTCCTCGAGCAGGTCGTCGGCCGTCCGGCCATCCGCCTGAGCTTCAAAGTTCAGGATGATGCGGTGGCGCAACGCAGGCAGCAGCAGGGCACGAATGTCTTCCAGGCTGACGTTGTAACGCCCATCCAATAGAGCGCGCACTTTGCCGCCGAGAATCAACGTCTGCGCGCCGCGCGGCGAACTTCCGTAGCGGAAGTATTTGCTCGCAACGAGATTCTCGCGAGTTTCGGGATGCGTCGCGAGCGTCAGCTTCACGACGTACTCTTGCACGTGTGGGGCCACCGGAACGGCGCGCACGACGTGCCGCATCTGAAGAATTTGTGAGCCGTTCACCACCGGCCTTATCGAGGCAGGGGTTCCCTGCGTCGTGCGGTCCAGAATCTCGTGCAGATCCTCGCGCCCGGGATATGGTACCCGCAGCTTGAATAGGAAGCGGTCGAGTTGCGCTTCAGGCAGCGGATAAGTGCCCTCCATTTCAAGTGGGTTTTGCGTCGCCATTACGAAAAAGGGTTCTTCGAGCAGGTGCGAAGTGTGAGCCACAGTCACCTGCTTTTCCTGCATAGCTTCGAGCAGCGCCGACTGAGTTTTAGGCGTCGCGCGGTTAATTTCGTCCGCCAGCAAGAGGTTTGTAAAAATCGGCCCGGGCTGGAAGCCCAGCGATTTCCTTCCGTCGACGTTTTCCTGAACAACAGAAGTACCAATCACGTCCGCCGGCATCAAGTCGGGCGTAAATTGGATACGCGAGTACTTCAGCGCCACGGCCTGGGCGAGCGTACGCACGAGCATGGTCTTCCCGAGACCCGGCGCGCCTTCGAGCAGCACGTGTCCGCCAGCCAGCAACGCGATCAGCACGCCATCAACGACTTCCGTCTGGCCGACGATCAACTTGGAAATTTCACCGCGGACTTCTGCCATTTTTTCGGCGAGAAGCTCCGCTTGTGGGCCGGAGGGCTGTCCTCCCGCTTGGCCTTCTGTTCCCACCGAACTGGTCATGAACCTATCCTTCCAAACCAAAGCTACATGCAATACTTCCGAACCTTAACTTAGACTTAACGCTTCCCGTCGTCCGCGTGTTCAAAATAACGCTGGACGTATAAGCGATACCTGGCCGGAATCGTCTCCTGCTCGGCGCCATTCACAACCGCGTCACCCTGGGTTGACTGATCACGAGACGCGAGCTGCGCCGTTCCGGTTTCCGTTTCCACGTTCATGCGAGTCTGTTCCTTGAATCCGCTGGCCTCGAGCGCCACACGGTCCGGAATTGCGTTGATCGAATGAGGATTCGGATCCTTGTGCAATTCCTTGCTGCCTTGCTGGCTGCCCGCGCCTTCGCTAGCGGTCTGCGTGGCCTTCTGCTTAGCATCCGAGCTGCCACGCGATTCTCCGCGCTTGTCGCCTTCCGTCGCGCCGGGCTGGTGCGAATTTCCTGACTGCGGCGTGCCTTGGCCGCTCGGCTGTTGGTTCGCGCGATTGTTCGCTTGCTGGCTTGACGAATTCGATAGCATGTTTTTCAACGCCTGCATGAGCGACTGCCCCAGCGATTGGCGTTTTTCAGCGGCCGGTGATTCCGCCTGCTGCTGAGAATTTCCTGACGCAGACTGGTTCCCGTTCTCGTCTTGCGATTGCGAATTGCCTTCCTCCTGGCGCGCATCCGGGGAGGGAGCGCCATCCTGGCCGGGGGGCGCCTGGAGCTGGTCCTGCTCGTTACCATTGTCGGCAGCTTGTTGCTGCTCGTCCTTCGCGCCCTTTTCGTCGCCACCCTTCCACAAATCATCGCTGCTCAATGCGGAATCGTCGCGCCGGGGGTCCGCGGTGGCTGAGTCTGGCTTCATCGTGACCAGGGCAACGGCCCTCTCCAGGTCCTTCTGTATAGCCTGTACGAGAGGCGAAAAAATCGACTGAATGAGCTGCGACCGCGTTGCCGATTGCAGCAGGGAAAGTAGCGGCGGTTTGTGGTTGATGCGGTAGGCGAATAGTCCCGCCACCACCAGGATCAGGGCGAGAGCGCGCCCAACACTTGTCGGCAATCGCACGGGAAACAAACTTCTGGGGTCTAGCTTCGTCGCCCGCAGGACAGCATCCTTGCGCTGCTGCGCGATCAGCCCGTCTGGGTTATCAACACCGCCGAGATAGATCGCGGTGGGAAGCCGGTCCTTCAGTCCGGCCACGGAATCGAGGCGCTGCGCAGCTTCGTAGGCGGGGAGCCGATTCCTCCATGTCCAGATCAGAATGGCCGCTGCGCCCGTGGTCCCGAGCACGCCTACGAGAACTAGGGGGCCCGCCACTTTGGAAAGGACAGCACCGATGGCGATGAGTCCGACCAGGATCCAGACCGCCCATCTTGTCCAGCTGCGCAGGAGCGCATTAGCGAGGATCCTTTGGCGGACGGTGTTGAGTGTCCTGACCAGGATACTCAATTCAGATGGATATTCTCGTCGGTCAGCAACCGGTGAAAATGATGGTCGCTTCTCCACGGCTGCCGTTGGAATCCAGGAGGTTACGCGGTGCCAAACGGCTATTGGGGCGGACAACCAGACCGTCCCGGAAGGTCCACCGGGAACCGTCGAGTTGAGCTTGCCGCCAAGCCGCAAAGGACACCTCCCCAGAGAGGTCGGCCAGGGCCTTTACCACTACAAATCTACCCCAAGATTCGCGCTTTCCAAACTAAATCCCATGCCTGAATCCATTGAAGTTGCTGATCCGAGACATATTGAAAGCCAATCGCCCTAACTTCCTTGAAGCAGGCCAACCTCCACATGCTTAGATGCCGTTGCCGATTGTATGGTGGTGCAAAACATGGTCTTCGTTCGAACCGTCCGCAGATTCGCCCGCGGCGGCTGCAAAAAATTGCGGCCTCACGGCAACCAAGTGCCGCAAATACTCAATTGCATGTAGAGCCTGTCCGCCGCTTCGCCGTTGGCGGGCTTGTAGACCCCAAACCCAGCCTAGGAGAAGGTACGTTCGAACGCGGGATGTGCGTACTTCAATTGGAAGTCCGGCCGACCCAGTTGGTTTCAATCCGCTAGCTAGAGTAAGGCGACCAGGTCGATTTCCACGCGCACATTGCGGGGCAGCCGCGAGACTTCGATGGTCGAACGGGCCGGCGGATGCGCCGAGAAATAGCGGCCGTAGACTTCATTCATGGCGGTAAAATCGTTCATATCTGTCAGAAAAACCGTCGTCTTGATTGCGTGCTGCAGGGACGAGCCTGCCGCTTCCACCACGCCCTTCAGGTTTTCCAGGACGCGCTCGGTCTGCACAGCGATATCGCCCTCCACAACTTGCTGCGTCTTCGGATCGAGCGGGATCTGCCCTGAGAGAAACACAAATCCGTTCGCTCGAATAGCTTGCGAGTAGGGCCCAATGGCTTTAGGCCCTCGATCGGTTGCAACTGTTTCAATCACGCGATCCTCCTCAGATTGCTTCAGTTCCGAAGCTGCGCCTGCGCTGCTTGATACTTGGCGCGAAATTCCCCAGGAAGGCCTGGCTCAACGAGCCACCTGCGAAACATTTCCGCCAGATCCTTTCTTGAGGCGGTTTCCGCGGCGGACCTCAGCTCCTCATAACTCGTCTCGTCGCCGGCGCGAACGTGAATAATATCCTGCAACGCTGCACTCAAATTGTCGTGGCCGCAAACATCTTCCAGGGCCACAAAAAACAGCGCCGCACGGTAGGCGGTTGAAATCCGTTCAACGCGAGAATATCCGACCGGCGGTTCCATCAGCCGCTGGTCGGGGGCGATCGCACGCGCTCGATCATAGCGGGCGATGAGGGACGCAACCATGCGAGAGCGTTCTTCCGAGCCGCGTTCTTCGGCAATGATGACGAGACCAAACAAGCCCACGCCGCGGCCCATCAAGATTTGCGCTTCGGGCTTCGGACGCACCCGCCAGCCAAACCAAGTCCGCGCCAGCTCGTATTCGGCAAGTTGCAGGACGCCTTCGCTTGTGAGTCCTTGTACAAAGGCGTGCGAATCGACCAGGGCGCCTTCCGGAAAAGAAGCTCCTCCCGGGTCGTCGCTGGCCGCAAATTCGGTGCGCATCTCGACTGGAGATTCGACGATTCTCACGGTAGTCGTCCCACTCGAAGGAGTCCCAAAGAAAGTGCTGAGCGCCTTCATCGAGGCAACAAGCCGATCTGCCGCCTTCTGGGCCACGTCGCCGTCGATTGGCTGGAATGTCCAGTACTGGACCCGGCCGTCGCGTAACTCGATTGTCTTCTCCTCATAACGCCCGGCGATGACGTACGGCAGAAACTCTTCTTTTGGTCCGATGGCGAAGCGGTGCGCGACCCAGCTGCCCTCGGGAGCAGCCTTGAGAAGTTTTCCGGGCGCGAGCACACGATAATCCGGCGGCACGAAAACACTGAGAAGTTCGTTGTCGGGAATTAGTCCTCCCTTTGCGAAAATTCCGTTCGGCGTTTGCCACAGCGGGAGTGCTGTCTCGTCCGCAACGAAAAATCCATCCGCCGACGCGGCAACGTTTCCTCGCGTCGACGCTTCAGGCGCGAGATCCCATTCCGCGACAATCTCGCGTTTTTCGGTTTGCTGCCAGGGGGGATCGAACGTGGCGCTCACGATGCGGGTATCTGCTTTGGAGATATGCGGCGGATTGATCGCCTTGCCATCGACGAGAACGAGGAGATTTTGCGCTCCAAAACTCGGGGCATCCGGCAAGCGGACTGCCAGCGAATCAAGCTTGCGGTTCCCTGTGTTCTCGAGTCGATCTGTAACTTTCAGATGGATGCGGCCCGGCGCTCCAGTCGAAACAAGGATCTCCGCCTGCCGCTCATCAAAGTGGAAGCCAGGGCCGAGTGGATGGACGCAGCCCGTTGCACAAAACATCCACGCTCCTAATAGAGCGGGAGGTAAAACGCGCGCGAATATTCGCGTTCGCAAGACGAAGTGATTCTACCGAGGCGGCCTGTGCGGGTCAAAAGCGGAGCTGGCGCATTCCGTTGCTTTGCAGAAGGATTGGTTGGATATCGAGCGTATCAAGAAAAGGGGCCATCGTGTAAGCGATGGCCCTTCCTCAGTGCGAACTTCCAACGCAAAAGATGGCTAGCTGTGCTTCTTGTTGTAAATCTGCTTGGAGAGCTTGTTCTGCTGCTTGTTCACAGCCTTCTTGTCCGCATTGGTGAGTTTCCCACCGTTCGCCTGGCGCATGCCAGCGACTTCCTTGTTCACGCCCTGTTCCTTGTTTTCCAACTTTGCGGTTTGGCCCGGCGTCAGCGATCCGTTGCGAACTCCGTTGGCGATGCGGTCCTGCTGGTTTTCGCGCCGCTGGCCGACCTGATTATTGCCGTAGTGCGCCGTGTTGGCATTGTGCTTGTCCTGGTAGATTTGGTTCGACATGCGATTCTGCTGGTTGTTCAGCTTGGTGCGGTCGGCGGAAGTCAGCTTGCCGTTGTCCGCGGAGCGCATGTTCTTTTCTTCCTTGTTCAGGCCAGCTTCTTTCGTTTCCAGATTTTTCGTCTCGCCGGCTGTGAGCTGGCCGGACTGGATTCCGTTCGCGATCCGATCTTGCTGATTTTCCTTGCGCTGTTGAATTGTCGGCGAACTCGTGGTCGTCGTGCCCGACGTGTTTGTGGAACTATTCCCTGACTGTTGCGCGAACGCGGCTGGCACGGCAAAGGCAATAAGGGCTGCGCTATTCAAGATGAACTTTGTGCACTTCATGGATATTGCTCCTCTCCGGTTTTCGTCTCCGACGTCACTTCACGAATCGCGATCGGAGTCTGCACACCTCATCAAACACAGTAAGCTGCGGAAAGTTTCGGGGCGATGGTACTCGGGCACAAAAAGTGTCCAAAGTAGTAATCGCTTTTTAGGGGAACATTTCCGCACACGGCTAGCGTGCCGGAAAGTGTTGCGCTGACAAGCAGTTACAACGTAACGGGTCCATCTCGCAGCGAGTCCGATGATTACTTAATTAGTCAATCTGACTTCAGCTCCAGTTCTTCCTTGATGAGCTTTACCGGCTTGCCCTTTGAAAATGTCGACCAATTCTCCAGGGAAGTGAACGACCTCGCTTGCATGCGGTCGATATACAGCGTGCCGGTCAAATGATCGATTTCATGCTGCAGGATCCGTGCGTACCAACCGCTGGCTTCAATCACTTTTTCATGCCCGCGCTCGTCGAGACATTCGACGCGCACCGCTCGCGCCCGCGTGACCAAAGCGGTGAAGCCGGCAAGGCTCAGGCAGCCCTCGAAGAACTCCGCTGTTTCTTCTCCAATCACTTCAAAGGACGGATTGATGATGACGTGAAACGGCACTGGGCGCCGCTCGCGCTCGCGTAATTGCTCTTCCAAAACCTCTTTGTGATACTCCTTGCGGTCTTCGATCACCGCCAGTTGCAGCGAGCGGCCTATTTGCGGAGCGGCCAGGCCCACGCCAGGAGCTTCGTGCATGCGTGTTCGCATCGAGGCAATCAGTTGTTGGATTTCGCGGCTGCAAATTTCGGCGGCGCTCAGGGCACGGGCCCGCTGGCGCAAAACTGGATTTCCAACTTGCACGATATCGAGGTTCCCGAGGCTCGTGGATTCGGCGCGCAGACTGATGGGCTGCGCACTCTCAGAAGTCCTCCGTCTTTTGCGAAAAACCATTTTGAGTGTATCCCGCAAGATCTTATCCCCTGTTTGTAACGGGTGTGGGCTCCGGTTGTCTAGCCGGAGTTTCGAGGAGCAGCCTGCCGGTAGCGTGCGGGCTGCCCGCCTGCGGCAGGCAGGCGCTTGTTCACCCTGAGCATCGAAGGGCATCCCGCCGAGATTCGGGTGCAGGCTGCGCTTGCAGCCCGCTAAGAACTAATAAATCAGCTTTTTTTGTGGCGTCCCTGGTAGACGAATCCGTGGCCGCCGGCGGCGCGTTCACGCTGGGCGATGTAGCCCGAAGCAGCCGATTCGGAGACCCCTTTCTCAACCATATCCAGGATCACGGCATCGCTCGCGCCCACGTTCTTCAATTCTCCAAGTTTCTCGCCAGAGAGAACCGGCAGGTTCTGCGACCGGCGCCTCGCCACGGCCAAAATGATTTTGTCGGAAAGGCCGGCCAGGCGCATCGCACTTGCCTGTCCAGCCCAAAGGCCCAATTGATTGAGGCGCGCCAGCTCCAGGACAGTTTGTTCCGAGGAGCCGGCGTTCAGCAGGTCGGCGATGGATTGCCCGTCCGCAAACGGTTTCTGGCGCTCGCGCGCGAGCTTAATCAGCGCGACGCTTGACGGGTCGGAGAGGCCCGCCTCGTGCGCCTTGGAGAGCTGGGCGAATTCGGCGTTGGACACGTTCAGTGGTTTCAGCTCCGGGACGCTGGTGAGCCACAGCGCTACTTGATCTGCTTCGTCGTCCGCCTTCTGTGCGGGCTTGCAGGCGGCAAGCATCATTGCGAGCGCCATAAGAGACGCGGACGCGCACCGGCGTATTTTCCAAGGACTGCTTCTGCGATAAAACTGCATGATTTTATTGTACCCGCACAGAAAGCGGCAGGAGACGCGTGTGCCGCGAAGATTAACGCTTTGGTCGGAGGCTTCAGCCTGTCGGGCTGAATTCCTCCACGGGAAAGAAAAAATCGAGAGGCCGAAAGCCTGCCCTACCCGACCCTCATACCTTGTAGAGGCGATCCACTCCAAAAACGCCGGAGATTTTGCGGATATTGGCGATGATGCGCTCCAGTTGCCTGCGGTCGGTGATTTCCATGGTGAGGTCGATGCGGGCATGAAGATTGTCGGGATGGCTTCCCAAGGTGCGGATGTTGGACCCGGTTTCGCTGATTACGGCGGTGATGTCGGCGAGCATTCCTGGCCGGTCCTGCGCGCGGATCAGGAGGGTGATGGGGTAGGTGGAACCCGTTGCTCCGCCCCATTCGACATCAATGCGCCGCTCCACCTGGTAGAGCAGGTTCTGGACGTTCGGGCACGACTTGGAATGGACGGCGACGCCGCGGCCTCGCGTCACATATCCGACAATTTCGTCACCAGGGATCGGGTTGCAACACTTAGCGCGGAACACCATCAAGTCGCCCTGCCCGCCAACCTGCAACGCTGGATCGCCGACACGCAACATGCGCTTGACGGTCGAGACAAGTCGCGTCTGCGGGTCGTCTTTTGGGGGCTCCGGTTTTGCCGGAGGGACCAGCTCGCCCAAAGCGCTCGAGATGATCTGCCGCGCGGAATATTTTCCATAGCCTACATCCGCGAACAAATCCTCAACCTTCGCGCAACCGTATTCCGTCGCCACTCGCGCCAGGTCCGCCTCTGGAATTTTCTTAAGGCTGCGGCCCACTTGCCGCGCCTCGCGCTCGAGCAGCCGCCGCCCGACTTCGGTTGCCTGGCCACGCTCGATGAAGTTGATGTGATGGCGGATCTTGCTTCGAGCGCGCGAAGTGCGTACAAAGTTCAGCCAGTCGCGGCTCGGGACGTGGCCTTTCTGAGTCAGCACTTCGACCACGTCGCCATTGGTAAGGCGGTGCCTCAGCGGAACGATTTGGCCGTTCACCTTGGCGCCGATGCATTGGTTGCCCACTTCGGTGTGCACGGCGTACGCAAAATCAACCGGGGTCGCGCCACGCGGGAGGGCGAGGACTTTTCCTTTCGGCGTGAACGCGTACACTTCCTCGGGGTACAGGTCCACTTTGAGCGTGGACATGAACTCCGAAGGTTCCTGCATGTCCTTGACCCACTCGATCAGTTGTCGCATCCACAAAATGCGCTGGTCATCGGCGTCGGAGACGTCCTGGCCGTCCTTGTATCGCCAGTGCGCCGCGACGCCCTGTTCGGCGATCCGGTGCATTTCCTGCGTGCGGATTTGCACTTCGAACGTTTGCCCGGAGTGGATCACGGTCGTGTGCAGGGATTGGTACAGGTTTGGCCGCGGCATAGCAATGTAATCCTTGAAACGGCCGGGTACCGGCCGCCACGCCTGATGCACGATGCCCAGAGCCGCGTAGCAGTTTCGAATCGTATCGCTGATGACGCGCACCGCGAGGAGATCATAAATTTGCTCGACCGTGCGGTGCTGACGCAGACTTTTCTGATGAACGGAATAGAGCCGCTTGACGCGGCCGTCGACCACGGCAGGAATTCCGTTTTCCTCGAGGCGCTTGCGAATCGTGTCCTGCAATTCCGTCAGAAAAACCTCGAATTCCTTGCGCTTCGCGACAACGGTCTTCTGGAGTTCCTGGTAGGCTTCGGGCTCCAGATAACTAAACGCTAAATCCTCAAGCTCTCCGCGGATCAAGCCCATTCCCAGGCGATGCGCGATGGGAGCGTAAATGTCGAGCGTTTCGCGGGCAATGCGCTGCTGTTTTTCAGCCGGGAGGAAATTAAGGGTGCGCATGTTGTGCAAACGATCTGCCAGCTTCACCACGACGACGCGCACGTCGTTCACCATGGCCAGCAGCATTTTCCGGACGTTCTCCGCCTGGCGCGCTTCGGGCGCCAGCAGGTCCAGCCGGCTGATCTTGGTGACCCCCTCCACAAGTTGCGCGACCTCCGAGCCAAAGCGCTCGGCAATGCGCGCCGAGGAAATGCGCGTGTCTTCGACCACATCGTGCAAGAGCGCGGCGCAAAGCGTCGTGATGTCCAGCTTCATGTCCGCCAGGATGTGCGCGACTTCGAGGGGATGCGATAGGTACGGGTCGCCCGACTTGCGCAACTGCGCGCGATGTTGCTCGGCGGCGAATTCGTATGCGCGACGCAACAGCTCGATGTCGCTCGCAGGGCGCGTCTGCCGCACCTTGTCGACAAGCTCCAGAAAGCGCGCCTGGAGCGTCCGCGTCGCGCGCTCGGCACGACTGCCGACGCTGACCAGCGAAGACAACCCAACCGGTTTCTCCAGAGAAGACATTTCCATTTTCAGGCCGCGTGCCCTTCAATGCTCAGGGTGAACCCTTCGAAACTCAGGGCAAGCAAGCGCAGCCCGCACCTGTGTATTTTATGTCCATTTGATGCCCCAAGCTAAAAAAGAGTTCTGGGCGTGCCTTAGCCGCGGCGGAGCGCGTTGGGGCGGTGGGGTGGTAGGCTATGGCTATGACTCGCAGACAGAAATCCGGCGGTGCTAAGTCCTTTCTCCTGGTTGGGGACGCTCAGTTTCTGGCTAAGCCACGCAAGCCAATCCCGCATGGGTTTGTGCTCGACGCGCTGATGGCAGCGCGCCCAGTAACGCGGCCCATGTTCGGCTGCCTGGCGGTTTACGTCGAGGACAAGATCGTCATGGCCCTGCGGGACAAGGAAAAGAACAGCGATGACAACGGCGTTTGGCTCGCAACCACCCCAGAACACCACGAGAGCCTGCGCGGCGAATTTCCGAACATGCGATCGATTCGATTGCTGGGCAAGAACGTGACGGGCTGGCAGATCCTTCCAGCTGACGCGCCGGACTTCCAGGAAGCCGCTCTCCGAGTGTGCGAACTCATCGTCGCCAGAGATCGCCGCATCGGGAAGGTTCCTGGCACCCGGAGGCCCAAATCAGACAGCAAGGACGCAGCAAAGCCTACGAGGCGGCCAAAGCCCGCCAAGCGTCTCGCCAAGCGCGGCTCGAAACGCTGACGATCAAAACGAAAGGCGGCCCTTGCGGGCCGCCTTTGTGGAAGTTTTGGTTGAGAACGAAGATGACAGTCGCAGCTAGGACTTTGCCGGGGTCTCCATCTTCTTCTGCTTGATTTCCTTGGCCTTCTCGACGAGGTCGTCAGCCTGTTTGAGCAGGTCCGCGCGCTCGGTCGGAGCAGTGGCTTCGTCCGCCTTGCGGCGCAGGAGAAGGTTCATGTAGGCCATGGCATCGTCATAGTCAGGGCGCAGCTCCAAGGCCTTCTTGAGGTTGCTGATGCCCTCATCGATGAGCGGGCTGTTGTCTTTGATGTAGTCTCCTCGAATGTCCGGTGGCATGGGATCGTCGTCCTTGAGGGCCTTTCCAGCGTGATCCAGGCGCCACTTACCGCGCAGTTCGAGGTTCGCGCGGTAGGTCAGCGTCCAGTCGATGACACCGATCCAGTAATACGGCTCTGGGTCCTCCGGCTTCAAGGCAATGTGCTTCATGTGGTAGGTCTTGGATTCCTCGAAGCGCTCTTTCGTGTAAGGCGTGCCGGCCATGTTGTACAGGATCGAGCCGATACCGTCGATGGCTGAGATGTTGTTGGGATCAACCGAGAGCACGTCCTGGAATTCCTTTACCGCCGCCTGGCCCATGCGAATGTTTTCGTCCGACGGCGCGCCCGGAATGTACTGGGTGGCGTAGGCGGTAGCCAAATATAGACGGGCATTCATCAGCGTGGGATCGAGGTCCTTGGACTGCTTGAAGTCCTCGACGGCGTCGTCGAACTTGCCGTCCCGATAGGCCGCTACGCCCTTATTGAGCAGATCGCGAGCCTTGAGCTTGGCGCAACCCGATGCGCCGAGCGCAAGCGCTGACGTGGCCACAGCGAGCAGCGCGAGCGAAATCTTATTGGAGTGCCGAAAATGGGCAAAAAGAATCATGGCAAACTATCCATCCCTACGAAATATATTTTGTGTTCCCCCGAGAGGGCGGCAAACCTTCACGCGTTCGGAGCGGAGGGTTCGCCGATGCAAAATGAAAAACAGAACCCTTACTTTAGACGCCGCGGCGTTTCGCCACGGTGCCACAGGCGCACACTCTACACCAGCAGTGCCCTGGATGAAAGCAACTTATACGCTGAGGACCTGAGGCTAGCGTTCACCCAAAGCAGACACCCAAGCGGCGCCTTGATTCCGACGGCTGCAACCAACGATCTGCCCGCCGGAGGGACTGCGGTACCTACTTCCCCGCTTCGAGATTGGCGGTGATCAAACCAACCTTGTCGATCCCGGATCCTCGCATGATGTCAATCGCTCTTGCGACATCCGCGAACCGGACGGCATCGTCGCCCTTCACGAAGGCCACTTTCTCGGCGCGTTCCTTGAAGACGTCGTAGAGGCGCGGTCCAAGGCTGTCCCAGGTAGCGTCCTCATCGTTGATCTTCAATTTTCCGGTGTCCAGAATCTGGACGACGATCGTCTTCTGCTGAACCTGGTCCGGCTGCTTCTGGTTGGGAGGCGCAGGCTGAGGAACGAGGGCCTCGAGGCCCTTCGGCGTCAACGGCGTGATGACCATGAAAATGATGATCAGCACCAGAAGAATATCGATCAGCGGGACGACGTTCATCGTCGCCATCTCACCGCCCTGTTTTCCACCAACGTCCATTCCCATTGTCGTAGCTCCGTAGTTCAAAGTTCCGCGTCCCAGTCCATGACTGGGACGATTGAGGTGGCACGGGCCAAATGGGAAGCGGGGCCGAAACCTCGCCTCCCGAGGAGCGAGTTAACCTGCCGGCGGTGGCGGAGCGTTGGCGCCCCGCTTCTGCTCGGCTCGATCTGTGATCAAGCCGACGTTGTCGACACCGGCAGAACGGATCTCGTCCACGATTTTGACCACGTCGCCGTATTTCGCCCGGCCATCGCTCTTCACGAAGACGGTCTTGTCGAGCTTGTTGGAGATGCGGTCCCGGACCTGATCGGCGATTTGGCTAATATCCGTCTTTGTGCTGCCGAGATAAACGTCCCCGCTCGCCGAAATGCCGACGATGATTGCGTCATCCTTATCGGCGTTGGGCATGTCGGTGGGGTTGTTCACCTTGGCAAGCTCCACCGTCAAACCCTTCGACAACATCGGCGTGACCACCATGAAGATGATCAGCAGCACTAGCATGATGTCCGCCATCGGAATCACGTTCGGCGCGGACATCTGGGCGCCGACGCTTGGCTTGTAGGCCATGACTTACTTCTTTCCGCCCGCCCGGCGCGTAATGAAATAGTTCACCAACTCCATCGAGGAGTTATCCATTTCGACGTCAAACGCCTCAACCTTGTTGGTGAAATAGTTGTACGCCCACACGGCAGGCACCGCCACGAGCAGACCCAGAGCGGTGGTTACCAGCGCTTCCGAAATACCGCCGGCGACCGCCGACAACCCGGTTGCCTTCGTGGTTTCAATTCCCTTAAACGCGTTGATGATGCCGACCACAGTGCCGAAGAGTCCGACGAACGGCGCGGTCGAACCAATCGTAGCGAGGCCGGAGAGGCCGCGCTTCATTTCGGCGTGTACGATCGCGACCGACCGGTCGAGGCCGCGCTTAGCGGCTTCAACAACCTCAGCGTCCGAGACCTGCGAAGAAGCAGATTGGAACTCGGAGAGGCCCGTCGCAACCACTTTGGCGATGTGGCTCTTCTTGTTGCGCTCGGCAATGGAAATAGCCTCGTCGAGTTTGCCTTCCCGTAGCGCGCCCGCGACTTGCTGAACGAAGACGCGGGACTGCTTGCGGGCTGCGCTATACATCAACACACGATCGATCATGACGCCTAGAGACCAGGCGGACAAGAGGAAGAGAATGACCACCACGGCCTTCGCGATGATACTCATACTGCCCCACATTGTCCTCAGGTCCCAGTTGCTGCCCTGTAGGACAACGATATTCATTGCCCAAACGGCTAAATTCCCAAGCATGTGATTTGCTCCTTTTTTCTGGCAGGCTCTCCGACAGCCAGCCCCCTGTTTATTTTCGTTCTAAGCTGACTGGCCTGGGCCGGCGATTGCCGGCCCCGACCGACTCCGTTGGTTCCGCGAGCCGTCCGCCCGGCCGGACAGCGCACGCCCTAAATTTTGCAGTCCCGAGTTACGAACTCCCGTGCTCCCCTGAACGCAGCATGTAATGGAGCCCGAACCGCGGGCTCTGACTTACATAGAACTAACCACCCATCGTGAACGTTACTGTGATCGTCGTATCCACTTCCACCGGTTCGCCGTTCAGTTGCGTCGGTCTGTAACGCCACTGCTTTACTGCGTCCAGCGCCGCCTGTACCAGAAGCGGGTGCCCGGAAACCACTTCCAACTGCGCCACCTTGCCGTCCTTATCGATGATCGCGTGGAGCACGACGTTGCCCTGAATTCGAGCTTGGCGCGCCAGTGGCGGATAAAGCGGTTTCGTCTGCGTGATGATCGAAGCCGCCGTCACGTTGCCGCCCTGCTTGATGCGCTGCGGCGCCGTTGGCTTGGGCGGAGGAGGAGCTGCCGGGCCGGCTGCCGCGATCATGTTACCTCCGGGAATTCCGCCGAACACGCCGCCCTGCTGGCCGGGAGTGATGACGTCGGGCGGAAGCTCGGCTTCCTTAAACACGGCGACTTCCTTCGGAATGGCCCGCGGTTGCATCAGCTTTCCCGACTGGATCAAACGAGCCACCGGCTTTACCACCGTCTTAACCGGCTGTGGCGGCGGAGGTGGCGGAGGCGGGGGAGGCGGAGCGATGAGCAAAGTCGAAAGCATCGCCTTTGGCAGCGCCTCGGTATAGATCAACGGAATCAGAATCAAGACGCCCAGTATGACCGCCTGCACAGTTCCTGAGAGGATGACGCTCCATCCCTTGTTTGTTTTCTTCTTGACGACTGTTGATTCCAATAGGTCATCAAACATTTTGTAAATCCCTCCTGCCAGAGAGACCTAAGACACTTGCTCGTTCCTTGCAGGTTTCCCGCGGCGGCGGGGCCCGCGTCCCGTCTTAGGTCTTCCGGAGTTTAGTGCCGGCTGCGGTTCCGGGTGCAACTACCGCCGCGCCCTGGCCTCTCCATTCGTTCCAGGCAACCACCAGAGGCGCCGCAATCCCAAAACTGGAGTACGTTCCTACCAGAATTCCAACAACCAAGGCAAAGGAAAAAGCTCGCAAAACCTGGCCGCCCATTAAGAACAAAACCAGGACAGTCAGAAATGTCAAACCGCTCGTCAGGATGGTGCGCGAGAGCGTTTGATTGATGGAACGGTTCACGATGGCCTTGAACGGTTCACGGCGCATCAGGCGAGCGTTTTCCCGGATCCGGTCGAAGATGACAATCGTGTCGTTCATTGAATAGCCCACCAAAGTCAAAAGTGCCGCAATCACCGTCAGCGAAATCTCGAAATGAAAAATGGAAAAAAGCCCGAGCGTAATCAGGACATCGTGAAACACTGCCAGGACAGCGGCAGCACCGTACACCCACTCGAACCGAAATGCAATATAAACCAGCATCCCGCCGAGCGCGTACAGCGTGACCACGACCGCCTGCCGGCGAAGCTCTGAACCAACCTTTGGTCCGACGATCTCCACATTGATGATGGCGAAATTGCTCGTGTAGAAAGCGTCGCGCAACGCAGCGATCACGTTCGCGTTCGCGCCTGCGGCGGAAACCTGGTTAAGGTCCGTGATGACACCGCCGCGGTTCTTGTCCCGGAAAGTGGTCAACTGATTGGCGAGCTGTTTATATCGATCGCCCGCCGCTGTCCCCAGCGCCAGAGGATCCTTGCGCGTCAAGACGTCTGCGATTGCGTCTACGCTGGAAGCATTGAAATCCTGCTTCCCCGCTTCGCCAGACCCCAGCGTGGTGTGGAGCGCATTGAGGATGGCCGTCTTGCCTGCATCGAGCGCCTCAGCTCCCTCTCCCTCCTCCTCGAGGTTGATCAGAACTTCATTGGAGTTGGGTGCGGTGACATCGCTAACTGGGACGATCGTGAAGTTCTTGAGACCCTGCTGGGTAACGCTGTTGCGGATGGTGTCTATCGGCGGCGGTCCGGCAAAGCGTACATCAACAACGGTACCGCCTTTAAAATCAATGCCATAGAAGAGCCCGTGGTGCGAGAGAATGGATACAACTCCCGCCGCCAACAGCAGACCGGATAAGGCGTAGAAATACTTGGCCTTACCCATCCAGTCAAGGTTCACCTGTTTAAAGAATTCCATGCTCGCTCTGATCCTTTAGAGTTCGACACCAAATAACATAGATTTGTTCCCGAAAACGTGCTCTGGCGCAAAAATTGCCAATATTTCGCTCGGGAATCCCCCTCCCGGCCGTGGACGCGGCTCCGCGAGAATGCTCCCGCGTATCGGCAGGCAGAGCCCGCCAAATCCCAATAGCAAATCTCAAGAGGGTGATAAATACTGCCCATAACTTAAGTTAGATCACGCACCAGCAAGGCGAACCCGCACCCATCAGATACTCAGCTCCGCCTCGCGCGGCATCTTCCCCAAGTGCCAATCAAAGATGACCCGCGACACATAGACCGACGTGAACAGGTTCGCAAGCAACCCGATCGCAAGGCTGACTGCGAAGCCCTTCACCGGCCCAGTCCCAAACAAAAACAAGAATGCGGCGGAAACGATCGTCGTCACGTGCGTGTCGATGATCGTCAGGAACGCGCGCTTGAACCCCAAGTCCACCGCCGAGACCGGCGCCTTTGCGGCGCGCAACTCTTCCCGGATGCGCTCAAATATCAGCACGTTGGAATCGACGCCCATACCAATTGTCAGGATGACTCCCGCGATTCCGGGCAGTGTCAGAACGGCGCCGAAATAAGAAAGCGCGGCCAAGAGAATGATCAGGTTCAAGATCAGCGCCACGACCGCGTTCACACCGGAAGACCGGTAGTAAACCACCATGAAAATCATCACCACGAGCAGGCTGATGATCGACGCCTGCACCCCGTGTCGAATCGAGTCGGCGCCAAGCGAAGGGCCGACCGTACGTTCCTCAAGGTATTTGATCGACGCCGGGAGCGCTCCTGATCGAAGGACCAGGCCAAGGTCATTGGCCTCCTGCTCGCCAAACGTGCCTTCAATCACCCCGTTATCTTCAATACGGCCATTGATGACCGGAGCAGTCTGAAGTTTATGCTCGAGAACAATTCCCAACTGCTTGCCGATGTTTTGCTCGGTGAAAGGACCAAACCGGCGGCCCGCCTCGGTGGAAAGCGTAAAATCCACGTCGTAATAGCCGGGATTTTTTGTGCTTCGGACCGGAGTTGCGCTGCGAAGATCTCGGCCCGTTACCACAGGCACGCGGTCGATTACGTACCAGCTTTCGCCTTGAGGCTGGCTCGAGTTCGACGCAGAGCTTTTTCCTTGTACGAGCTGGGCATTCGGCGGCAGAACGCCTCCGTGCGCGGCCATGGCAGCCGCTTCTGACGGGTATGGGGTCGAATCGAGGACCAAATGGAGTTCTAGCTGCCCGCCGGCCTGAATGACGCCCTTGGCGCGGTTGGGATCGCCCTCTCCGGGGAGCTCGACGATGATTTCGTTATCTCCCTGGCCGTATGGGGCGACAAGCGGCTCCGTCAAACCGAGCGCATCCACACGGCGCCGGATCGTTTCCTCGGATTGATCCATCGTCTGCTGCCGAATGTTCACAATTCGCGACTGCTTCATCGAGAGCACATAGCCGGACGTTTCACCGGGAGCGGGCGAGATATCCCAATCCGGAAACTGGTCTGCAATTAAGTTGCGCGCGATCCCGGCTTGCTCGGCAGCGAGATTGTGCACGAGGATCTGCGTGTCGTTCAGTTTGCGAAGCTCATCGTAGCGGATGCTTTTGTCCCGCAGGGCTGTCATGAGGTGATCGAGCGTCTGATCCGTCTCCTGGCTGATCGCCTCCTGCACCTGGACCTGGAGTATCAAGTGCGTGCCGCCTTGCAGGTCCAGGCCGAGCTTGATGCTGTTGGCAAAATTTGACCTGATCCCAGCCCAGGATTTGGGAGGAAAATCCGGTCGTCCCACAAGGCCGATCACGCAGGCAAGAATGACCGCGGCGATAAAGATTGCTTTCCACTTGAGATTTTGATTCATGGCTTAGAGTAGGTCAGGACTGAACGGGTGCGGGCGGCAAATGCGGCCAAACCCTTGCAGTTAGGTGTGCAGCCCGCAATCAAAATAAAGCAAACGTTTTGATCCTGCTTTATGACTCCTCCTTGCTTTCAGGTTGGAGGCCGGTGATGGCGGACCGCGAAACCTTTACCTTGACTTGATCGGCGATGCGCAGTTGGACCGAGTCACTCTCGATGCCCACAATCGTCCCGAAAAGTCCCCCCGTGGTGATCACTTTATCGCCATTTTTCAGCGCGCCGAGCATTTCTTGGGTCTTTTTCTGCCGACGCTGCGCGGGAAGGATCAACAGGACATAGAAAATAACCATGATGAGGATGAGAGGAAGGAACGCCATAAGGCCGCCGCTTGCGGCCTGGGCCATCAGAGACAGATTTTCGGGTAAGAATGCCGACATCGCCGCGATCAATCCTCGCTTACCGCCAGTAGCCGTGGAGCCGCCGTGGACAAAAATAGGTCCCGCCTCACTCAGCTACCGAGGAGAGCAGGACCAAAAGTCCGAGCAGATACTTCAGTTGATTCCAAGTAGAATCCGCACCTGAATTTGCGCGCCGGCACCTAGCGCGAAGACAACTGCAAGCCCTCGCAACAGGCTTGCCCTACGCGTCACTCGCTTCAATGCGCGCTTGGAACTCCGAGGAAAATTCAGCCAATTCCCCAAACGCGATAGCCTGTCGAATCTTACTCATAATGTCAAGAAAAAACGCGACGTTGTGGTGTGAGTTCAGGATCGAAGCGAGGATTTCGTTCGCCTGAAAAAGGTGGCGCAGGTAGGCGCGCGAGTAGGTGCGGCAGACCATGCAAGAGCAGCGCTCGTCGAGCGGCCGGGGATCGTCGGCATAAATGGCATTTTTGATATTGACGCGGCCTGAGCTGGTAAACAGGCAGCCGTTGCGAGCATTCCGCGTCGGCAGGACGCAATCCATCATGTCGGTTCCGCATCGGACGTAGTCGGCGATCTGCTCGGGCAGGGCAACGCCCATGACGTAACGAGGGCGGTCTTTGGGCAGGACTTCGGTGGCTACCGCCGCCATTTCGCAGGAGAGCTCGTGGGGTTCGCCAACCGCAAGCCCGCCCACCGCGTAGCCTGGGAAATCGAGGTCCACAAGCTGGCGCGCGCTTTCACGGCGCTGGTCGGCGTGCGTGCCGCCTTGCACGATACCGAACAAGACCTGCCCGGGATTCACTGCCGCGTTGGTATCTGTCCGCTCCGCGTTCCTCGAGGAAGATGCATAGTCGCGGCAGCGGCGTGCCCACTCGGTCGTGCGCTTCACAGCGCTTGCCGCGCGCGCGTGTTCAGCGGGATATTCGATGCACTCATCGAATACCATCGCGATATCTGCGCCGAGCGCCTGCTGAATCTCAATTGATTTTTCGGGCGACAGAAAATGCTCGGAGCCGTCGAGGTGAGAGCGGAAGACCACGCCTTCGTCGGTGATCTTGCGCAAATCAGCTAGACTGAAAACCTGAAACCCGCCTGAGTCCGTTAGGATCGCGTCCGGCCACGACATGAACCGGTGCAGGCCGCCCAGCCTGCGAATTCGCTCGTGCCCAGGCCGAAGATACAAGTGATAAGTGTTGCCGAGCACAATCTGCACGCCTAAATCGGTAAGCGCTTGCTGCGTTAGCGCCTTGACTGTGCCTTGCGTGCCGATCGGCATGAACGCGGGCGTGTCAATCACGCCGTGCGGAGTCGTCAGCCGCCCAAGGCGCGCGCCGGTCGGATCCGTCTTTAGAACTTCAAACTGAAAATCCATCGCCTTTATGGCGGGCTCCCCTTCGAGGCTCAGGGTAAACAAGTGGAGCCCGCGCCCGAGAGTTTAGCAGGCTGGCGCCGCAAAAGCCGAGCGTCATAAGGTGCACATGCTTGCAGCGTAGGGAGCTACAAGCCCGACGGCAGCGCGGGAATCGCGGCAAGGAGCGACTGCGTGTACGGGTGGGCAGGCGCGGCGAGAATTTGCGCCGTGGGCCCTGTCTCGACGATGCGGCCACCATGCATGACGGCGATGCGCGTCGCGAGCTGCGCGACGACCGGCAAGCTGTGCGAAATCAGAAGGTAGGTAAGAGAGAAATCCCGCTGCAAATTTTGCAGCAGTTCGAGAATCTGTGCGCCGACGGAAACATCGAGCGCGGACACTGGTTCATCCGCGACTATCAGCCGCGGACGCAGCACGAGGGCGCGAGCGATGCCAATGCGCTGCCTCTGGCCCCCCGAAAATTCGTGCGGGTAGCGCGTGAGTGACTCTTCCGCGAGACCCACGGCTCGCAGGACTTCTGCAACGCGCACGCGGCGTTCGGTGCGCGAGAGTCGCGGCTCGTGAATCTCAAGTGGCTCGCCGACAATGCTCCCCACGCGCATGCGTGGATCGAGAGACGCGAACGGATCCTGAAACACCATCTGCATTTCGCGGCGCAGCGCACGCAGTTCCGCACCGCGTGCGGCGAGAAAATCGCGGCCCTCGACAAGCAATCCGCCCGAGTCCGGTTCAATGAGGCGCAAAAGCATTCGCCCGAGGGTCGTTTTGCCGCTGCCCGACTCACCAACAATCGCGAGCGTTTCGCCTGCCGCGAGTTCGAGGCTCACATCATCAACAGCCACAAGGCCGCTTCGCGCGGTACCATTCTTAGGTTCCCAGCCAGCACCCAGCGCCCCCCTCGGAGCCGAGAACGTTTTCGTGAGGCTGCGCGCTTCGAGGAGCGGAGCGGCCATCAGAATGCCCTACCTTCGCTCATTCGGGTTTCTCCGCGATCAGCTGTAAAACCGTGTGCATGAATTCGAGACCGCCCTCCGCTGATGAGATGCGCGGACAGAATCCGGACCGGTCGTTTTCGATGCAGGCCTCCATCACGCCGCGAACTTGCCCGTAGACTGCATCGCCGGGAGCGAACCCGGCATTCCCCATCCACTGATTGAAATTGTGCCAATTCTCATGGAGATGCTCCGAGAGCACGCTCAACCCTAAGCTCTTCACGAACGCACGCAAGTCCGCGACACTCTGCGTGTTTGTATGCGAAGGATCGCGCACTCGCTCGATGGCGTTCTGGATCGAGCCGTCGCAGCCCTCGCGTACGATGATGTCTGTGATCGCCAAGCGCCCGCCGGGCCGCGACACGCGCGCCATTTCAGCGAGAGCGCGCCCCGGATCGGAGAAGTGGTGAATCGCATAGCCGCACGAAACAATCCCCGCAGCGCCGTCGGCAAACGGGAGCGCATAGAGGTCGGCGCAGACAAATTCGACATTCGTGACGCCGTCGCGTGCGGCCTCGGCGCGCGCTTTCTCGACCATCGCGGCGGTCAAATCCACTCCGATGGCGCGGCGAACGCGAGCGGCCAGGGGTCGCGTGTAGGTGCCGGGGCCGCACGCAAGATCGATCGCCAGGAGTTCTTTCGCGTTCGCAAGCCCGGAGGTGACGCGTTCGGCGAGGCGTTCTGCTTCGACAGCTCGAATGAGGCGCGCGTTCTTGGCGAAGATGTCCGCCGTTGCCGTGAAGCGCTCACGGATTTTGTCGAGATGACTCGAATCAGCGCTCATGTTTGTCCCTCTCAAGCAGTACAACTTCAGTCTGTGGATTTTTGGGCTGCGCTCCTGACCAGCTAAAGCTGCGACTCACATTAGCTGGACAAACCCGCAGACTGAAGCCTGTGCTACTCAAGCTCGTTGCACGAAATCATGTCGCGATTTTCTTTGCTGCTTCCTCAACCAGAATACACCGCGCGCTGTGTTCCGGACCGGCTGCGCGCAGCTCGGGCATTGCGGCAGTACACTCGGCGACTCTCAACGGGCAGCGTGGCTCGAACGCGCATCCCGGCGGCAGCGCAGTGAGCGGCGGCACGGTTCCCGGAATCGGCTCGAGCTTGTGCCGCACAAGCTGGGGCGACGCGCGCAGCAGGCCCGCTGTATACGGGTGTCGGGGGCGCATAAGCACTTCGCGTGCAGGACCCTCCTCCACGATGCGTCCGGCGTACGTGACCGCGATGCGGTCCGCGACCTGCGCGACGACCCCAAGATCGTGCGTGATGAACAGAAGCGCGAGTCCTAGATTGCGGCGCAGCTCCGCCAGCAGATCGAGAATCTGCTTTTGCACCGTCACGTCGAGGGCCGTCGTGGGTTCGTCGGCAATGAGCAGGCGAGGCCAACTGGAGCCCGCACCCGCAGCAAGCGCCATTGCAATCATCGCGCGTTGTCGCAGGCCGCCTGAGAGTTGATGGGGATACTGCCGTGCGCGCAATTCGGGATTCGGCACGGCAGCGCTCTCCAGCGCTGCAAGCACGCGCTGATCGGCTTCCTGGCTGGAAAGTTTCGCGTCGTGAGCGCGAATCGCTTCGGCGATTTGCGTGCCCACGCGCATGACGGGATTGAGCGCCGTCATAGGCTCCTGGAAGATCATGGCGATTCCGCGCCCGCGCAGGCCGATTCGTTCGCGTTCGGAGAGCGCAAGGAGATTCACGCGCGATGCCGCGGCGCCACTAGCGCCGGCCCAGGCGCGGCAAGAGCCGGAAAACCAGGCCTCGCCGCGCGTCCGCGCCCCTGGCGGCAGAAGTCCCATGAGCGCCAGCGCCAGCATCGACTTCCCGCTGCCGGATTCGCCAACAAGTCCGAGAGACTCGCCGACTCCAAGCGCGAATGAAACGTCGTCGACTGGGCGAATCCATCCCGCAGGCGTTGGAATTTCAACGCTAAGCCCGCGCAGCTCGATTAATGGAGGCATTGCTCCATCTTAAGACGGTTTTGCGAGCGCGGAAGGACAGAGAGCAGGAAACTTCATGGAGTTGGTCAAATGTAACGCCCGCCTTCAGGCGGGCATGTGTTTGAAACATCGATGTCGGCCTGAAGATCGACGCTGCAAAAGCACTTGCCCATCAGTCGGCCGGTACTTTCAGATGAGAATTGGCAGCAGCGCGAAGCGAATCACTGATGCTCTGACGCCTGAGTGGCGAGGTCGCGCCCTTCCATGATCACCGCCTGAAACGCCGCGCCGGTTTGAACGGCATCACGCATGAGGTCCTGCAGCTTACTCTTCATTTCCTTTCCGCGAGGGTCGTTCGGGTCCTGGACTCCCTTGAGACTGTCCGCCGAATCCGCGATTTGCTTGGCTTTGGCAATAAGGGCGCGGCCCTGGATCACATAGGTTTGCTTGGCGGTGTAGAGTCGCTGTTCCCACTGAGCGCGGCCTGGAAAATTGACGTCCTTGCCCTGCAGGACGTCCTTCGCAAGACGCGTCCGGTCGAGTGAGTCGACCACGTTCAGAAATGCTTCTATCTTTTCAAGCTGCTCGGCAGCAGTGGGCTCGGCTCCGGTCTTGCCCGAGGCGGACGTCCCCGCCACCCGTCCGAGCGGGCCGCTGGTCGATGCCGAAGGCATGTCGTCGTTGGTGACGACTTTGGTGGCCGGCTTGTTTGCTTTGCCCTTCTGAGCCTGCCTCGCGATGTCTCCAAGAGATTGTTGGGGATCGTCACCACGGGCGGGGACGCAAATAGCGAGCGCCAGCGCGCATCCAGCGATAAGGTTCAAAGTCCGGGACAAGGTGTCCTCCTAGTTTTTCCGGCGGGCTCCAAGCGAAGCCCGCACCCGTTTCTGGCGGGCTCTACGTTTCAGAGAGACGTTCAGCGTGAAAGCGGCGCCCGGCGCGTCCGGGCACGCGAAACACTTGCGGCCATCAATCCATGCTGACCCGCGGTTCCGGGGCAGGCTATGGAACGAGAGTACAGTTATGCGGAAAGAGTAATCAGACGGGCGGTTAGCAACGTGGCAAGGAGCTTTCAATCCCGAAGATTACTTTAGGCGGGCGAAAAGCATGAGAATTCGGCAGTGGGGCAGCGTATCGCCCGGGGGAAACGGCACCGAAATTTTTGGGCAATCGGGATTGGACCTCGGATGCCAATGCCGTTAAACTTGGCGCAGCACTCGGTCGGGTGACTTTCTCATCTCGAAATGGCTTCGGACCTTCACTACACCCCACGCTGGAAATCGCTCATACGAGTTCCCGGATTCGGTTTCTTCTTTGTGGCGATGCTGGTGTCTCTGTTTGGAACAGGGATGAACTTCGCCGGCGTTACCTGGTACGTCCTCGCCGCGACTCATTCCACCGTCAAGGTCAGCCTGATCGTAATTTTGGTGACGCTGCCCGGATTGATCGTCCCTCCGTTCGGAGGTGTGCTGATTGATCGCGTGGACCGCAGGTATCTGGGAATTACACTGGATGCAGCGCGCGCGGTAGTGGTTCTGGCCACCGCTGCGCTTGCCTACGTCCATCGGCTGAACCTGTGGGAACTGAATGCGATGGTTCTGCTGCTGGGCGTAGGATTCGCGGTCTACTGGTCGACGGCAAATGCCCTGATTCAGGAGATCATCCCTCAGGACGAGTTGATCAGCGCTAATGCTGTAGTGCTCATCGCCGTTCAGGGCGGGATGACTGCGGCCGGCGCGCTGGTCGGATTCACTTATGAGCGCGCGGGCCTTGCGGGAATCCTTGCCATAGACGGGACGACCTATCTGGTCTCCGCTCTCTGCCTGTTCCTCCTCCGGCGCGGGTATTATCCCCCGCACGAGGGGCACAAAGCCTGGATGCTAGCCGCCTCCCCGACCATCGAAGCTCCACCGGAAATGTCCGAGCCTTCACTGATTCCGGACATCGAGGAGGAATCTGTGGTGTCTGGCGTGTTTGCCGACATCGGCGAAGGGCTCGAAAATTTGTGGCGCCAGCCTCGGGTGCTGGCCCTCGGAATCACCTACGCCTGCATGATGGCCGGCGTAATCAGCGCCAACGTGCTGGTCGTCGCTCTGGCAAAGGACCTGCTCTCCGCAGGACCCACAGGATACGGATACATCGAACTCGGCTGGGCCGTGGGCGCGATCGTCGGCGGGCTCGCCGCTGGGCTTTTGGCGCGAAAGCAGCCCTACACCGTGCTCGTCCTGGCCCTCGCGATTCTCGCTGCGGGGCATACGTTGTTTCCGTTCGCGCGAACGCTAGCCGTTGCGATTGCGATGAATGGTCTGTTCGGTGTGTGCCGCGCCCTCGGCGGTATCCTGACGCAGACCTCGATCATGACGGCTGTTCCGCGGCGGCTGATGGGACGGACCCAGTCGGCGTTTTCGGTGATCGCCACCATACTTCAGGTAACCATGAGCTTCACTCTTGGCTGGTTCGCACAACATGTCGGGCTCTCCATCGCATTTCTGCTGCTTGGCATGATTTACGGCGGAGGAGTCGTCGCCGCGATGAGGGCCCGTGCGCTTTCCCTCGACCCCGGGAGAATGCCTACCCCGGCAGAAGGATGAGCCTTCCTCTGGGTTAAGATATTCGCCGGTGCGGGCTCCACTTTCAGGCCGAATGCCCCAATCAGTCAGGGCGTAGCGCCGCACTAAGATGGAACCGATTGATGAAGGCATTTATTGTCGGCGCTTCCGGCGTCTTGGGACGGAGGCTCGTCCGCCAGCTAACGGCACGAGGTCACTCAGTGGTGGGCCTGGTCCGTAGCGCGAAGTCCGAGAGCGCCGTCAAGGCAGCCGGTGGCGAGCCGCGCCAGGGGGACCTGTTCGACCCGGAATCGCTCGCCCGCGCGGCCGATGGTTGCGACACCGTGATCCATGCGGCAACGGCGATTCCCGCCAAGCAAAAACCCGCTCCCGCCGACTGGGCGATGAACGACCGCATTCGCCGCAAGGGCACACGATGCCTCACCGAAGCCGCCGCAAGAATCGGAGCGAAAACCTATATCCAGCAAAGCGTAGTTTGGGTGGCGAGTCCGAAGGACGGATCGGCTTTTGATGAGGATTCTCCTGTTGTGCCCGATCCGATGATTCAATCAGCGATCGACGCGGAAGACATTGCGCGAGAAGCAGGGTCGACGGAGGGATTCTCTGTGGCCGTGCTTCGCGGTGGGGCGTTTTACGATTCGGAATCCGCGCACACGCGCATGTTCGCCGAGGCTTTGCGGAAGCGCGGCATGCCGATCATTGGCCGCGGAGATGCGGTGTGGGCCATGATTCACACGGACGACGCGGCGAGTGCTTACGTCGCTTGTGCCGAAAAGCCGCGCTCCGGGGTCTGGCACGTTGTGGACAACGAGAACGTCACCGTTCGCACTTTTCTCGAGGCTTTTGCGCAGCGTCTCGGCGCTTCGCCACCGCGCCGCGTTCCTGTGTGGCTTGCCCGGCTGCTCGCCGGTGAAATGGCTGTGAGATATTTTGCGACTTCGATGAAGACGACGAACGCCCGCTTCCGCCACGATTTCAGCTGGTCACCGAAATACCCCACCTACCGTGAAGGCCTGGACCAAATCGTTGCCGCGTGGGAGGCCGACTCTTCACGGAATGCAGCGGCGTAGATCGTCGTTGGCCGCTTGACTCTGTCGCTCGCGAACAGTAACGTCCTGCCGTAAAGGTTCGTGATATCCTTAAAGCGCTTGAAGAAGATGGCTCGTTTCTGGCGCGTACTAGAGGCAGTCACAGACAATACAAGCATCCTGTGAAGCCTGGCCTTGTGACAATCCCTGGAAGACCTGGCGACGATATCGCGCCCGGAACACTGAATAGTATTTTGAAACAAGCGGGGCTCAAGAAATGAAGAAATACCTCATCGTCATTGAACGAACAGACAGCGGTTATTCCGCCTATTCACCAGATCTTTCTGGCTGTGTCTCTACTGGTAAAACTCGCGAAGAGACAGAGCGCAATATGCGCGAAGCGATTGAATTCCACGTGGACGGATTGCGCGAGGAAGGCTACCCGGTTCCAGAGTCCCAGGTTTCCTCATCGTACGTTGAACTTCCCGCTTAATCGAACTTGAATCAGAGGTAATCGCGCGAAGAGCCTTCGAGGAAGGCGCGCAGCTTGCGCGAGCGCGACGGGTGCCGCAGCTTGCGCAGCGCCTTAGCCTCGATCTGGCGGATGCGTTCGCGCGTCACGGCAAACGACTGGCCCACTTCTTCGAGGGTGTGCTCAGAGCCGTCGTCGAGGCCAAAGCGCATCTTAATGACTTTTTCCTCGCGCGGAGTCAACGTCTTGAGTACAGACGAGGTTTGTTCCTTCAGGTTCAGGTTGATAACCGCATCGGACGGCGACACGACGGCCTTGTCCTCGATGAAGTCGCCGAGGTGCGAATCTTCCTCTTCGCCGATGGGCGTTTCGAGGGAAATCGGCTCCTGCGCAATCTTCAGAATCTTCCGCACCTTCGCCACAGGAATATCCATCCGCTTGGCGATTTCTTCGGAGGTGGGCTCGCGGCCAAGCTCCTGCACGAGCTGCCGGCTAGTGCGAATCAGCTTGTTGATCGTCTCGATCATGTGCACCGGGATGCGGATGGTGCGGGCCTGGTCGGCGATGGCGCGAGTGATGGCCTGGCGGATCCACCACGTCGCATAGGTGGAAAACTTGTAGCCGCGGCGCCACTCAAACTTGTCCACGGCCTTCATCAACCCGATATTACCTTCCTGAATCAGGTCCAGGAACTGCAAGCCCCGGTTCGTGTATTTCTTGGCGATGGAAACAACAAGGCGAAGGTTGGCCTCGATCAATTCTTTTTTGGCTTGCTCGGCTTCGGCTTCTCCGCGAAGAATCACCTGAAGCATGCGCTTTAAATCGGTGAGGCCCGTTTCGCTCGAAACCTCAATTTCGCGCAGTTCGACCCGGCGAGTACGCAGTTCCTTGCGCGCTTCGGCAGCGTTTTCGCCCTTGGAGGCGTCGGCGCGCCGCTCCAGTTTGCCGGCCTCGCGCTCCAGGGACTGCAGCCGCTCGACGGTGTGGCGAATCTTGTCGATCAGGCGCTTCTTCTCAAACGGGTGGAATTCGATCGAGCGCGCCAGTTGCGACATCTCAATGCGCAAGCGGGATACGTGGTATCTTAAACGAATATACGGGCGCTTCTTCGACTTGGGCATTCGCTCAAGCTTCGCTGCTTCTCGCAAACACTCGTTGTAAAGCTTCGCGATCTTGTCGAGAACCTTGAGCGTTTTCTTGGTCTTGTTTTCGATCTTTTCTTCGGTCAGCTCTTCGTCATCGAACTGGACGATTTCCTTGATCGAGCGGGTGCCCTTGCGAAGGTCTTCGCCGATGGTAAGGAGTTCCTTCAGAATAATCGGAGAGCGGGTGATCGTCTTGAGGACCAGCAACTGCCCGCGCTCGATTCGCTTCGCGATGGCCACCTCGCCCTCGCGCGTGAGCAGCGGAACGGTGCCCATTTCGCGCAGGTACATGCGAACCGGGTCGTTGGTCTTCTCGAGCATCCCCGGCGTGAGGTCGAGGTCGCCCGCGTCCTCGGCCACGGGCATTTCGTCCTTGGACTCGACTTCGGTGGAATCGGCAACCGCGGGATCGGCGGTTGCGCGGGCCGCCTTCGCCGCCGCGAGATCTTCGTAAATATCGATCCCGTAGCGCTCGAAGGTGGAGAGAAGATCGTCAATCTCCTCCGAGGAATGCACTTCGGCGGGCAGGATGTCATTTACTTCGTCGTAGAGCAGGTAACCGCGCTCCTTGCCCATGGCAATGAGCTGCCTTACCTGATCGTATTTTTCTTCAATCGCCAGCGCCAAGGAATCCTCCAAAAACCACTCAAAAAAAGGGGAAAGCGAGTTCCCGAATACCTATCGGCAAAATCCGAGGCCTTCGAAACTCACGTTTCGCAACTCGTGCTCAGATTTGTCTGCAAGCCAACTAGTGAGGTAGTTCTGTGCCTCGCCCTCGATACAGCCGGCCCCTGCACCCAGTCTGCACACGGGTGCCTCCTACGTGCAATTAGATGCAAGTTGCCGTTCATCCGTTACGCGACCCCGCACGCCAAACCGGATCACGTTACCTGGACCCGGGTAAATGCGTCAATCCCTTTTGTTTGATTGGGGTAAACAATGCCAACAGTATAACCCCAGAACTGCCGGTTCAAGATCCCGCGCCTATTTGTGCTCTGAAGGTGAACCTAGTCGATTTTGGGGCAAGCGGCAAGCACTTAGATGCATTCGAAACGCTGCCGTGGGCCGAAGGACTTAATGGGGCAGGGGGTTGAGCCGTCGGCGCAGTTCCTGTTTACGCTCGAGGAGGCGCCTTAGGTCTGCACCTGTGGCTGCTGCCCCCGGCCCTGCACTCGCGCCTGCGGCGGCCGCGAATGTTTCGATTTGTTTCTGCACGGAGGCGAGCTCCTCCTCGCCCCGCCGGCGGCGCAGGACGGCCAGGCAGCTCTCGGCCTCCTCCCAGGTCGGAGGGGCGGCCGTTTCGAAAGCGATTTCGAACAGCAGCCGGCGGTCGCGGTCCTCGAGCGAAAGCGCCAGAGCGGCAGTGTCCGGCCGTGCGCCCGGGGAGCAAGCTTCGATCAGCACCCCAAGGATGCGCTCGCTCTCCAGGCCGCGGTGCAGCTCCCCAGCGCGAATTTCCTGGGCAAGTTGCGCGCGAAATTCCTCAGCCTCAATCAACATCTGGACCAGACGCCGCTCGGCAGGTTTTCCGACGCGGCCTACGAGCTCGGGCCGAGCCTTGACCTCGCTGCGGCGCTCGCTGGCCGCCTTGCGCATCGATTCGCGCAACACCGGCTCCTCGATGCGCAACTGCTGCGCGATGCGCGTCGCCCACTCCGAGCGCAGAATGCGGTCCGGGATGCGCTGCACGTACTGCAGCAAGAAATTCACAGCGCGAAGTTTTCCTTCTGCCGTGGTCAGGTCCATCTTGCGAGCACGCCCGATCAGGTAATCAACATACGCCGGGGCCTCGCCGAGCAATTTCGCATACGCGGCGGCGCCTTCGGAGCGAATGAAGCTGTCGGGGTCCTTGCCTCCCGGCAACGCGAGCACACGCACTTCGACGCCCTGCTCGAGCAGGATCGCGAGCGAGCGCTCGGTGGCCGCCTGGCCGGCCGTGTCCGGATCGTAATTCACGATGACACGCCGCGTGAACCGATTCAGAAGCTTCACTTGCTGATCGGTCAGGCTCGTGCCGCAGCTGGCGACCACGTTTAAGTTGCCCGCGCGCGCGACTGCAATGGCGTCCATGTAGCCTTCAACCAGCACAGCGAAGTCACGCTGGCGCAGTGTCTCCTTTGCTCGATCGAGATGGTAGAGGATGTTGCTCTTTGTGTAGATCGGCGTTTCGGGCGAATTCAGATATTTTGGCAAGTCATCGCCGAGGGCGCGCCCACCAAAGGCAACGATCTTTCCTGATTCGTTGGCGATTGGAAACGTCACGCGCCGGCGGAAGCGGTCAAAGAGTCGGCCGTTTTGGTCGCGGCTAAAAAGGCCCGACGGTTCGAGGACCTTTTCCGAATACTTCGGTTTGAACGTGCGCAGAAGAGCCTCGCCGCCTGAGGGCGCAAAGCCGAGGCCGAATCGCTCAACCGCTTCGGAATCAAGGCCGCGATCGAGGAGATACGCTTTCGCAGCGCGGCCTTCCGGCGTCGCGTTGAGCTGCTTCACGAAAAACGCGGCCGCTTCGCGGTGCAATTCTACGAGGGTCCCGCGTAGCTGAGTCTCGCGGCGCTCCTCGGGTGTGCTTTCCCGCGAGCGAGGAATCACTATGCCGCACTTTTCTGCCACCGCGCGCACAGCATCCAGAAACTCGATCTTGTCCATCTCCATCACAAACTTGAACACGTCGCCTCCCGCTCCACATCCAAAGCAGTGATAAATCTGCCTGACAGGATGCACCGCGAACGACGGGGTCTTTTCGTTGTGGAATGGACACAGCCCGGTGAAATTTTGCCCGGACTTTCTCAGACGGACGTATTCGCCCACCACGCGAACAATGTCCGCCTGCTGCTTTACACGATCCGCAAGTGAGCCTGCTTCGGCCATATACAAGGAACGAGATGCTGGAAGTCGTATTGTACATGGCGGGCGCTGCGGCTTGCACGACGGAGTGGGGGGGGGCAGATCTTGAACGGGCTACTGGCCGCTCGTGGCTGTGGATCGTGAGTGTACATCGATCCACATCCGCATTGAGAAAACAGATAGAATTCCGAACCTGGAGGAGAACTTCCTTCCATGAACAGTGGCGCTTGCAAGTTTCGCGGGCGGGAATTTGTCTTGCTATTGATTGCGAGCTTCGGCCTCGTGGGATCACTCCACGCGCAAAATCTAAAGGTGACTCTCCTCGGCACGGGATCCCCACCGCCAAGTATGGGCCGTTTTGGCCCGAGCGTTATGGTCGAAACAGGGAAGGAAAAACTGCTGTTTGACTGCGGCCGCGGAGCTGCACAACGCATTCAACAGTTGAAAGTGCCATTCACTGAAATCGGTGCTTTGTTCCTCACTCATTTACATTCCGACCACGTAGTGGGAATTCCAGATCTATGGTTAACCGGCTGGGTACAAGGCCGGAGGGTCCCGCTGCGTGTCTGGGGGCCGGCAGGAACCAAGGAAATGATGACGCACCTGGAAGAGGCCTTTCAATTCGACATCCGCATCCGGCGCGATGTGGATGAAGGACTGCCCGCACAGGGCGTGACCGTCTTGGCGAGGGACGTCGGGGAAGGGACCGTGTATGAAAACGAGGGCGTCAACGTGACCGCCTTTCTAGTCGATCACGGTGTGGTCAAGCCAGCGCTTGGCTACCGGATTGACTTCGGCGGACATTCCGTCGTGCTCTCCGGAGACACCCGGTTCTCTGAAAACCTAATCCACTTTGCCCAGGGCGCGGATGTCGTCATTCATGAAGTGATGGATACGGCAGCGTTTGCCTCTAGGAATCCGTCGTTGACGGCGGAAAGAGTGCGGCGTGTAGCGGCGTATCACACAACTCCGGAGCAGGCCGGCACAATTTTTGCGCGCGTAAACCCAAAGCTCGCCGTGTATTCACACATTGTGCCTCCCGATACTAGGGATTTGATCCCGCTCACGCGAAAAACCTATGCTGGCCCGCTGGAGGTCGGAGAGGACTTGATGGCGATCGAAATCGGAGAGAAAGTTACGGTTCAGCGCCCTCCCCACTAGTGTTGTGTCCCAGAAATACGTTCACATAGTCGCTGGATTTTTTCCAGGATTGAATCGGGCGTGGCCGTCCAAGAGAAGGGTCTGGCCTCGGCATTGTAGCGATGGACGAAGCGTTCGATCTTGGCGACAAGTTCTTTGACG